>Ga0075021_10000374_pt1 | contig 24126 bp, 28 predicted proteins | sample ColStrG_CSR_2012_FD_72749 | JGI IMG/M metagenome (GOLD analysis project Ga0075021, IMG submission 72749) | Freshwater sediment microbial communities in response to fracking from Pennsylvania, USA - Cold Stream Run_MetaG_CSR_2012 | ecosystem: Environmental > Aquatic > Freshwater > Creek >...
TCCCAACCGCGGCGATGTCCCGCCCGACCTCGTGGCAGCCGTCTCGCGATGCGACCGTACGCTCGCCCAGAAATCGCACGATACTCGCCTCCGGCCCGTAATCGACAAAGACCGGAACGACCACCGCGCCCTTTTCGCAGGCTTCGATCATCAGCTCGTTCGTCCCGTCCCCAAACGCCCGCATCCTGACGATGTCCATCGATGGATCGAACTTGTCCTCTTCGCCACTCGGTGCCATGCAGATGATCTGGCCGTCTCGGAGGTCCATGACTTCGGCAAAGACCTGCTTGGTCTGGTTGTTGCAGACGCGGCGGAACAGACTGAGCACCTCTTGTTCGTCTTCGGTCATTGATTCGCTACCACTGCTCGGGAACGTCTTGAGCACGCTTCCCACCTTTCGAAGTATGCCGTCGACGACGTTCAGCTGGCCCAGATTGAAGTAGCCGATGAGCCTGCCGACCACCCCGATGAGGTGGTGCTCCAATCGGTCGAAGCCCTGTTCGGCGGCGACCCGGTGTAGGAAGCCCATTGTGAACCCCTGGTCCGGCAGGTTCAGGTGATTGCTCACGATAAGGAATTTCTTCCCGTGGGAATCGGGTGTGCTCACGATCCGCTCGAACAGTCTGAGCCTCTGCACCTCCTTGGAGAACACCGCCATCAGATCTTCCACCTGTCCGGGAAGCATGAGATCGATGAGCCCGAGCGTGTCGGCCATCTCACTATTCGAGTACGGGTTAGGAGGCAACAGCGTGTGCCCGGGCGTGTGTTTGATCGAGTCGGGCCGGCGGTCCCCTTCCAAGAAGGTGCGATCGATTACCTGGAAAAACCCGCCGTTTTCGGCCAATCGGTTGGCGATCGAAAGAAACTGTTCATCGACGATCGGCGAGGCCTCACCTGCCAACTCCAGGATTGCCTTTCCGGCGGCGATGCGATTTCGGACGTGATGTACACGGTCCATCCAGAGCTCCTCGGGTCATTCGACACTGCGTTGTCGGGGCTCCCGAGTGTAGACAACGAGTACATCCACATTGCTCTGCCTCATGGCAAGTCGCGGTTGGTCATGATCGAGATTTGTGGGCCTGCGATGTTCCGCTGCTTGGTTCGAAACCCCATTCCGGCCCAGCCGGATCCTGGTGGAGAATCCCTACCGCAGCGTGGGCTATCGACCGGTCTGAGTCGCGTTGCGCACACGTACCCGGGAGCGCTCTTGACAAGCTAACGTCGTTAGCTACGATGGCGAACAATGTTAGCTAGGAGGTCGACATGGACGGAAGTGATGGGGCTCGCCACTATCGGGAACCCGGATGGTTCACCAAACACGTGTTCAACAACGCAGTGGCCGGACTGACCCGGTCGGGGATCAGCGTCTGGGGGAGCCGGGTACTCGAGGTGAAAGGCCGGACCACCGGGGAGCCACGGCGGACACCGGTCAATCCGCTGAATATTGGAGACGCCTACTTCTTGGTTTCGCCGCGGGGCGAAGGACAGTGGGTTCGAAACGTGCGGGCCGACGGAGGCAGACTCGATCTTTTGATCGGACGGCGCCGGACCCACTACGTGGCGACGGAGCTCGCCGACCAGAAGAAGGTTCCGGTGCTGCGTGCGTACCTCGAACGATGGAAGGCCGAGGTCGGTGTCTTCTTCGACGGGGTGGGTCCGAAGTCGACTGACGAGGAGATTGCTGCCATTGCCGCCAAGCATCCAGTCTTCGAGGTCGTGGCCAGTTGACGCTGGCGCCCGCGCCAACCGTGCGCTCGAACCGGGCGGCGCAGATCATCGCTGCCGCCCGGCGCATCCTCGAAGACGAGGGCCTTGACGCTCTCACGATGCGCCGGTTGGCAACTGACGTGGGCATGCAGGCTCCGTCTCTCTATAAACACTTCGCCACCAAACGGGCCGTCGAAGGCGCCCTCATCGAACAGGGTTTGATCGTCTTTGGCAAGGCACTGCATGCCGCCGTGGTCTCATCCGGCGACGAAGGCCCGGTGCGGAGTCTGCTGGCGGCCTACCGGGAGACTGCCCTCGCCAACCCGGTCATCTATTTGCTTTCCACATCGAGCCCGCTTCCCCGTGAGGACATTGCCCCCGGCGTCGAAGAATGGGCCGGCGAACCGTTCTTCGATGCCATCGGTGATCCGTGGCGGGCTCAAGCCATGTTCTCGTTCGCCCATGGCATGGTGGTCTTGGAACTCAATGATCGCTTCCTCGAGGGGAGCGATCTCGACCGCACCTGGGGAGCCGGTGCGGACGCGTTCGCCAGGTAGCCAGTGTCAGGTGCTGAGAACGCCGCGCCGCCGCCTGGGTCTGTTCGAAATTGCCCGTGGAAAAATTGCCTCCGAACTGTGAAGACATGGCAATGGCTGCAATCCGGCGGCGGCAATGGAGCTTTGAACTCACCCCTTCTGGAGGGGAAGCAGATCTTGGCTGGACATCCAGACGGTCCTGGCCGCCGACCCTTCAGTCCTGCAGGACAGAAGCCAGGCCACCGAGGAGATTGGTCCACCCCTTCTCATGGTCGGAATGCCGCTCGACTGGAAGGTCCCGGTGCGTCAGTTCGACGACGGTGCCCTCATTCTCCGGTCGCAGCACGATCTCGACGGTGCTCGAGCCTGCCGGCATCTGCTGGTTTCCCGGAATCCCCCAGGTGAACACCACTCGGTGCGGCGGTTCCACCGCGATATAGGACCCCCGCACCTGGGTCTCTCCCATGTCGACCGCGAATATCCCGCCGGGACGGGGGTCGATGTCCACCCACGTCCCGATCCAACGTAGGAGCAGGTCGGGCTGCACCAGGTAGGGGAACACCTCCTCCGGGCTGGCCCCGATGGTCTTCGTCACTTGAAGGTGGGGGGTCATCAACGGTTCCTCTTGTCTTCTTCGACGATCCGCTTGAGGCGGTCGAGCGCATCGGGCCACAGATCGTCCAGCAACGACCGGACCGGACCGAGGGCGTCGGGGCGCAACAGGTACAGCCTACGCGTTCCTTCTCGGCGCTCGGCGACCAGACCGGCACGGTGCAGAACCTGGAGATGCTGGCTCACCGCTTGCTGGGTGATGGGAAAGTGCGTCCCAATTTGACCGGCTGCGAGCTCCTGGCCACGGACCAGACGCAGCATCGTGCGTCGGGTCGGATCAGCCAGGGCTCGCAGCACCAGATCGGGGGCTTCGGCTGTCAAGTGCTCAGGAATGCGGCGACGCAGGGTTGCCGACGCCGCTCTCGACAAACGACACCAGGCTCGGCAGGAAGTGTGTCCATCCGGCGACGCACTGATCGGCGCAGGGCAGAACAACCAGACCACGATGGGCGAAATCGACCTCGATGGATCCCGACGGGACCACCGCAGAGGCGAACTCGATAGTCGTTCCTACCCAGTCGGGCTCAGCGGAGCAGTTCACGACCTCCCAGACGACCAGTTCCGGCGTGGCGACAACACGTACCTCTGCACCCACGTCGCCGAAACTGATGGAGAGCAATTCGGGTCCGGAGCTGACGGTGGGCGCCCACCAACCGCTTACGCCTTCTTCGGTGATGATGGCGGCCCGCAGGGCTGTCGGGGTGCCATTGATGGTGAAGGTTCGGGTGAAGTCGGTGTCGCTATCGACGTGGGTCCTCGTGGTCATGTCAGGCTCCTTCTCCTTGTACAAGGTAGTTCTTGTACAAGGAGAGTATTGTATACAAGCAGGTACTTGTCAAGGGGCCCGTAGGCCGGGTGCGAGGACCCGCGCTCCCCAAGACGAGGTCTCACCAACCCAGTCGCAGGCGTGGTTCTGGAGCCCAAGGCTGGTTCAGCTCATCAAGCCTCGTTCGACGACCTCAGTCCGTGCACCGACAGTCTCGATCGATCAGCTGTGCCCCAGACTGAATACGAAGTCGTACTCCGATCCGACTGGGTTGCCGCGAGCGTGCAGCAACATCGAGCCGGTGGCCCCGGTGTACCTACCGGTGCCCCCAGTGATGGTGAGCGTGGTGTCGGTGCCGTCGTCGAAGTAGGGACCCTCGACAGTCAGGTTGCCGCCGGCGAGCAGCGTCGTCCAGGTGCACTCCCACTCGGTCTTGCCGGTGCCGACTGTCCGGATGCAGTACCCATTGTCGGTAGCGATCTGCCGCTGGTCGGCGGCGTCGTAGACGGGGTTGTGGAATCCGAGCACGTCACCGAGGCTGTTGCCCGGTGGGTGGAACTGCTGAACGGTGTCGGTGACTGCGTGCTCGACGACGTGGACTGCGGAGGGGAGGTCCGAGGCGGCCGAGGTGGCGGCCGTGAGGCCGGTAACGGCAAGCCCCGACGCCAACGCAACTGTGGTCACGAATGTGGCGACCTTCCACTGCTTGGAAAGAATCATGATTTCCTCCTTGGCTCTGGAGTACCCATCGCACTCTCGGCTATATGCAGGCGTAGCATTGAAGGGCAAGGCAAGCAATCAGGGTCACTCTGCGTCCTTGGACTTTCTCGTTGAGCGATCGCGCAACGTAGATGATGCCAAGAGGTGCCCGTTGCGCCGTCGGGATGGGTAGGGCGCTGACTAGGGATCCGTCTGCGAAATGATTTAACCAGTTGGTCCGACGATTCTTCCCTCACGATCCGGTGTATCGACCAGCGGAGACGCGGTTCTCCAGTCTGGGCTCCGGAAGAAATTTACTCCCCAATTGGCTCGGGCCTGAGGCGTTCTCCACGTGTGTGGACGTGAAGGTTTGCCTGAAGGTCGGGCCAACCGAGCAAGCTCGCCGGATAGAAAGGTCAGGCTCCACTGAGCACCTCGACCCGTGGCCGTGTCAGGATCTCCTGAGTGCAGGATGTGCGGCTCCGGATTTTGGGCGATCTCCAGTTGGAAGGGTGTGACAGCTCCCGGCTGGGTCGACGCCAAGTCCGGACCATGCTCAAGATCCTCGCTCTCGGACACGGTCGACCTGTCGCCGTGGATCGGCTTGTCGATTGCCTGTGGGATGGCAAACCTCCGGCTCGACCGGCAGAGCAGATTTCGGTGTTGGCCAGTCGACTCCGGGGCGTACTCGGAACCGACAGGGTCCTACACGGCGATGCCGGATACACGCTCATCCTGGACTGGCTTGATCTCGATGCACTACGCGAGTATTTGACGGAGGCAGATCGGAGGGTTGTCTCGGGTAAGCCGACAGCGGCTGGCACGGTCGCCTCGGCTGGCCTATCACTGATTCGTGGGCCGCTCCTTGCCGACGAACCTGACGCCTGGTGGGTGGATTCTGAACGTGCCGCTGCCGAATTGATCATCTCGCGGCTGCACCAGATCGTGGCGTCAGCGGCGCTGGCCGGAGGTAACTGGGCCGAGGCATCCCATCTTGCCGGTGAGGCACTGCTGAGGGACCCTTACGACGAATCGGCCCTGCGTGCTTCGATGGAAGCACTCGCCAGGTCAGGGCGGCAGGCGTCGGCACTGGCGGCGTATGCCGCCATGCGAGAGCGTCTTGCCGACGAACTCGGGGTGAGCCCTTCGGACGAGACTGAGGCTGTCCACTCGGCGATCCTCTTGGGCGACCTCCCCAAGGGGAGGAACTCGGATCAACGCTCCTCGACGAGCATTGTCGGGCTGCCGGGACGGATGCCAGCGCTCCGCTCGTTGGATGCCCTGATGGACCGCGCCGAGGGCGGGAATGGGCAGCTCGCTGTGGTCAACGGAGAGGCCGGGATCGGAAAGACGCGGCTCTTGCAGTACTGGACGGCACGACTGGTCGGCCCAGGCGTCCAGATCGTCTCGGTCGCCTGCGACGAACTCGGCCGGACCCTCCCACTGCAACCGCTGCTGGACGCAATCGAGTCACTGGTTCGCCGCACCGGGAGCAACCGAAAGATGGAGCTGCTCGGTCCAGACGTCGCCTTGTTGGGACCTCTCATCGGCACGCAGTCTGAGCCGGTCGGATCGGTGCAACTTGCTGCACTGACTGACCCTGGGGCCGGACAGGCGCTGTTGTTCGCCGCACTCTTCGGTGTCCTGCGCAGACAGTCCGAACTACAACCCCTGGTGCTGATCATCGACGATGTCCATCTTGCCGACTCAGCAACCACTGCATGGCTCGGTCAGGCCGCACGCCGGCTCGCGGACAGTCGGGTGATGATCGTGGTCGGGCAGCGGGCCGAGGAAGGCGTGGCCTTTCCCGGTGCGACGACTGTCACCCTCGGTCCACTCACCCTCGAGGATGCCGAGTTGATCGTCGGACCTCATCGGGCACCTGAGTTGCACGCGCGAAGCAGGGGCCACCCCTTGTTCCTGGTGGAACTAGCCAAAGCAGACGGTGACGAGGAAATGCCGGTCACGATTCGTCAGGCTGTCGAGGAGCGGTGCACTCGTGCAGGTGCTGCGGCCGCCACGTTGCGGGCGGCGGCAGTCATTGGGCCAGAGATCGATCTCAACGTGCTCTCGGTGGTCACTTCAATCGGCACCGGCGAGCTACTCGACCATCTGGAGGAAGGGCTGGAGCGACGATTGCTGGCGGAACAGGGCCAAGCCTTCGTCTTCGTCCATTCTCTGATCCGTGAGGCGCTTGCATCCACCGTCGGTGCCTCTAGGACTGCGTTCATCCATCGGGAAGCGGCCCGGGCACTGGGAGGTCGACCCGGTGCCGATCTCCTGGCCGTAGCCCGGCACGCGCGCCTCGGGGGCGAACTGGCGAATGCTTCCGCCTACTTGGTCGAGGCTGCGCGTGTGGCCGTACTCCGTTTCGACGACCAAGAGGCGATGTGTCTCCTGGACGAGGCCATTGGCCTGGATGACACTGTCGACGCCCGACTGGAGCGAGCCCGTGTGGCGACCATGGCGTCACGTTACGAGCAGGCGGCGGAGGACATAGCTGTGGCCCGCCTCCGTGGTGCCGGTCCCGAGGTACTGGAAGTGGCAGCGTGGTCCGCTCACTTCCAACGTCACTTCGATGAAGCGCTCGCCCACGCCGACCGCGGGGCGCACGAGGCCGCTGATCCCGACCTCCGTACCAGCTGCCTGGCCCTCGGGGGATGGGTCTCGCTTGCCTCCGGTGATCTGGACGGTGCCGAGATTCGGCTCGTAGGCGCGGTCGGCGAAGGGCAGACGGCAATTGGTGGGATCGCCGAGGCCTGGTTGGCTTGGCTTCGAATGAACCAGGGACGCCCAGCGGAGACGCTCAGTCTGGTCGGACAGAAGTCCGGCAAGGGGCTCGCCGCCTACCGGTATCCCAGCGCCTACGGCGGAATGGTGGCCACTATGGCCCTGGCCATGCTCGGGCGCCCCGATGAGGCGCTGTCCGCCCTGGATACGCTCGAGTCCGACATCGCCCGTATGGGCGCTGATCGCTGGACACCGCGCCCACTCAACCTGCGGGGTTGGATTCTGCGCAACCTCGGTGCCTTCGGCGAGGCCGACGAGCTCAATCAAGCGGCCATCGACACCGCTCGCGTCCACGGCCTTGACGAGCCACTTGCCAATGGGTTGCTCGATCTGGCCACTGGCCGACTAGTTGCAAATGACATGGACGGTGCCGACTCGCTGCTTCGCGAGGCCATGCTTCTGACGAAGGTCGAACATGCGTTCCGATGGCGCCACCAACTCCGAGGTCGTTTGATCCGGGCCCGTCTGCATCAAGCGACAGGAGACTTCGGCGAGGCTCTGGCCGGCGCAGAGAGCTTGGCCACCGACGCCGCCCTGCTCGGCACGCCTCGATATGAGGTCCAAGCCCGCCTCGTGGCTGCGATGGCCTCGCACCTGGCTGGTGCGACTCCTGACCTTGCGACGGTGGCTGAGCTCCTGGCGAACCTGGACGGGGTGGCGGGACTCGAAGCATGGTGGATTACCGCCGAGGTCGCTCGAGTGTTCGAAGTTCACGAGTGGGAGGAGTTGGCCGGCCGTCGGGTGGTCGCCTTGCGACGGCGAGTGGGTGGTCGGGCCGAGGCGTTGGATCGCGCAGCAGCCCGCTACCTACGATGATCCGGAACTAGAGCCACGCAGCGCCTTTCGCCGCCCACGCCTCCCACCAGGCCAATTCCGGACCCGGACCGCCGAGCGCCTTCTCCCAGCCGAATTGGACCATGGTCCCAAGCATCTCGAGGGTGACCGCCCGATCCCACCATCCACCGGTATCGATCCCATGGCCCTCCAGGGCCGCCCGATAGGTCGAGATGGCTTTGTCCTTCGCCTCGGGGAGCAAGTTGGCGTTGAGCGCCAGGTACCACGACAGATCGGCGATCGGCGACGCCTCGCCCGATGCCTCGCCGAAGTCCAGCAGGACTGTGCGCCCGTCGGTGTGGCTGCCGATGTTTGCCGCCTTCCAGTCCCCGTGCACCAGGGTGTGGGGTACGTGATCTAGTGCGGCAATGAGCTGGGTCGGGTCGGCGAGCAGTGGCATCACCAACTCGGCGAGGGGAGGTGAAACGGCGGGCAGTCGGCCCCACCCCTCTGCCATCACCTTGGGAACCACTGCAGAGGAGCCGAGTGCGGCTTCGGATTCCGCCACCGTCGGGGCGAAGATTCGGTACCGGGTGGCGAGCGGGGTGAGACCCACGTCATCGTGCCAGCCCCAGAATCCGGCGTGCATGGCAGCCATATTGTCCAAGAAGCGGGTGTGCTCCTGCAGCGTGAACGGCTGACCCGGGGTGAGTAGCTGGTCGGTGACATCTCGGAGGAGGATCATGCCTACGCTGCCGTCGAAGGCGGCTGCTACCACGGCCGGGTCGACAGCATCGGGCAGGCGTTCCAAGAGCCCGTGCTCCCAAAGTCGGACGTAGCGCACTCCCGGATCGCCGGTGGCACGGAGCAGCCAATCGTCCCGTGGATCTTGGTACTTCAGGACGTAGCGCTCACCGGCTATGACGACTCGCTCGAAACGGGCCCCTGACTTCGTGTCCTCCGGTTCCCAACGCTCCCGGCTTTCGGCGCTGTCGAGCAGGTCATGCAACACGGTTGGGGCCTCAGGAAGCATCACTGTTAACTCCAGCCATCTCGGCGAGCAGGGTGGCCGACCAGCGTCCGCCGCACCACACCTGGTCCTTTGTGATCAATCCCTCCGAAACTTCGATGACATGGGCTTGGTGAACCGCGTGGGGAACGCCACCCTCTTCCCAGCGGAGCGTGAACTCCACAAGCTCTCCCGTGGGCAAAGGCGTCCGCTTCAAATCCTCGTATGCCCCGGTTTCTGCATACCAACGAGACAATTCGTCCTTTACTGCCGTACTGCCCTCCACTTGGTAGCGCCAATTGGGCACAGTGGCGTCCAAGGCCATCTCTGGGCTGAAGGCGTCACAGCTGCTCATTGCCGCTCCTTCGATAGCGGCAAGGTATCGCTCGACGGGCCCGTTCTCGTCATTGTTGGACATGGCGCCTCCTCTTCCTGGGTTCGCGGTCACCTTGCCATGGATGTATTTCCACCGGCTTGCCACGGTTGCGGCAAGCCGGTGGCAAGCCCTCGAAGGGATGATCGTCAGATCCCCGGCGCTAAGCCGGTAATGGACCAACAAGGGAGACGGATCGTGCCGATAGCTGAGATCAAGAACTTCGCAACGCCTGACGAGACCCGAACGTTCGAGAACGGACGTGTCGATCTCCTTTCCATCGGTGGGAGTGAGATCGGGCGCCTTACCCTCCAGCCCGGATGGCGCTGGTCTGAGCACGTCAAGCCCATCGCCGGTACCGAGCTTTGCGAAGCGCCGCATTTCCAGTACCAGGTCAGTGGCATCCTCCACGTCTCGATGGCCGATGGCACTGAATTCGACAGCCAAGCCGGGGACGTTTCCGCCCTCCCGCAGGGCCACGATGCCTGGGTGGTGGGCCATGAGCCGGTCGTGCTGGTTGACTGGTGGGGAGCCTCCAACTACGCCAAGGATTGATGGGGGCCTGGTCCGCTGGAGCGCTTGGACGATCCTCGAACCCCCACTGGGATGCATTCCGCCCACTGGCCATTGGCCAGAGACGCCTATCGGTGGACGTCCCGGAGTTCCACGCCACGGCATTCGCTTACCTGCTCTGAGGTGGCGTCATTCCCGTCGCACCGGACGCAGAAGATGACTCGTCCGTGGTTTGGGGCCATCCGGGCTGCTCAGAGTCTGAATGACACCGGTCGTAGGTGCTCAAGAGTCCAGGGCACTTTCGACGTGACGGGTACCCCACTCCGAGGTGAAGTCTGGTGGTGCGAACTGCCTGAGCTTGGCCGGCGGCCCGTCGTCATACTTTCCAGAGATGCAGCCATTCCGCGGCTCGGCCGGGTCCTATCCGCCCCGTGCACCACGACGATTCGAGGTCTTTCGAGCGAGGTGGTACTGGAACCTGGAGAAGATCCCATACCGAAGAGGTCTGCAATCGACCTAGATTCAGTGGAGTCCATCTCGATCGCAGTGCTTGTCGAACGGATCGGCCGGCTGGGCTACACCCGTATGCGTCAGGTCTGTGGTGCCCTCGAGGTTGCGGTCGACTGCGCCGGAATCTGAGTTCCATTTTCCCACCTGCCGCCACCGCAACGTGTCCCTCCGACTGGTGATTGCCGACCATGAACTGCATCGAATGTCACCCGCCACTTCAGCGTCTCGTCCCTCGGAGAAGATTCAAAGCCCTTGGTAGGCGATGGTCACATTTGCAGTCAGCGTGTGCGACGGCAAGGCAGTGATGGTGACCGGAGTGCCCAGGAATGATGCCGCACTTCCCATCACTCGGTAGTAAGCACCGAGCGTCCACTTCCCCCGTGTGAGATCGATCGAGTAGGGCTGTCCAGGGTTGATGCTCTCGTAGGCCTCGGTACCTGCGGGGCACCCCACTGCGAAGGTGACGCCCAACGGGCAAGCCTGTACGCCGAGATACGCATGCAATCCGAAGTTCTTCGGTGCGTTCGTGAGCTTCACGATTCCCGCGGCGGCCGGAATCTGATATTTGACCACGAGGTTCTTCGTGACTGACCCGCCTGGACGAACCGTCAGCGCCACGGGGACGTTGTTGATGAGTTGACCGTGGTCGGCGTAGTAGTAGAGGCCGAGCCTCCAATTGCCGGGAGCGGCGAGGCTGATCGAATACGAGCCAGGAGTCGGTGACGGCGTTCCGATCACACCTCCCGAACAGCCATCGAAGAATGGCTGTCCCGCAGGACAGGCCTGGACGTAGTCGTTCCAGAAACCAGGAGGAGCACTCTTGATGATTGCCGTGCCAGACACGGATGCGGTCGATGGAACAGCTTGGGCCGGCACTGCTCCGACGAAGATGGACAACAATCCGGAAATGGCCACGGCGAAAACAATGATGCATCGATGGAGCCTCATGTCATCCAGTATGGACGGCCATCGCCGTTTCTGACAGTGACTCGATCACGGGCCCCGATTCTCCGGGCATCCACGGCGCCACCCAGTACGCGACCATCCGGGTCAAAGCCGATAACGGACGCTTGAGGGCACGTCGCCCGGCATTGGCAATGCCAGCAAGGATTCTTGAGTCCGGCCCTTGACTTCCTATCACTAATAGGTAATAGTCCTATAGATGATAGGCATTCAGCCAGGAGAGCGAAGGAATGCGGGCAATGGCGTCGACCGGTGAGCTGCCGATGACGGTCGGAAAGGTCGCACTGCGTCGAGAGGCCAAGATCGCCACGATCATCGCGGCGGCTTGGAGGCTCGCACGCAACCAAGGTATCGCCGGTCTGTCTCTGCATGACCTGGCCCGTGAGGTCGGGATGCGCCAGCCGTCCCTGTACGAGTACTTCGACTCGAAGCACGCGCTGTACGACGCAATGTTCGCCGATGGCAACCGACAACTGCTCGCACGGCTGGACGCCATCACCTTCCCCCGCGACACCCGCGACGCGTTGAAGAAGTTCCTGAAGTCATTCACCGCCTTCGCGCTGGAGGATCCAGCCCGGTCCGAACTGATGTTCCAGCGGCACATTCCGGGCTTCGTCCCTTCGCCGGAGTCGTACAGTCTCGCCGAGCAGGTGCTGGCGCGGATGGTCAAACTCGCCAACGAGGCCGGCGTCTCTGATCAAGGCGACATCGACTGCATCGTCGCAGTGACGGCGGGCCTCATGGAGGGCCAGCTGAGCAACGACCCCGGCGGTAGCCGTTGGACCCGACACCTCAACCGTCTCGTCGATCTCCTGGTCGATGACGCCATTGCTAGGAAAGGAACTTGATGAACACAGCCCGGATAGCGCGACGTGAAGCCCGTGTGCTCGCCGATGAGGAGTTCGTCCGCTTCGCCGAGACGGTGTCGTCGCTCACCCCCGACGAATGGGCGATGGCCACAGACTGCACAGGCTGGGACGTCCGCAAAATGGCGTTGCACGTGCTCGGCTCGAGTGACGCGCAAGCCTCAATCCGCGTGTTCATGCACCAGTTTCGTCGTGGTCTGCCACTCAACAAGGAGATCGACTCACATCACTTTGTCGACGGACTGAACGAGCTGCAGATTCGTGAGCGGGAGCACCTCTCGAACGATGATCTGGTCGGCCAACTCAGAGTCATCGGACCCAAGGCGGTGAAGGGCCGTTGGGGCACTCCGGCGCCGATGCGCTATTTCCCACTCCCGTTCGGCCCACCTATCGGATGGGTACCCCTCAAGTACCTCCTCGATGTCGGTTTCACTCGGGACATTTGGGCCCACCGGATCGACATCCACGAGGCGATCGGTCGGCCCATGCGGCTCAGCGCAGACCATGACGGCCGCCTCGTCGCCGACATTGTCGCCGAGTGGTCCGGGATCCACGGCCAGCCCTTCGAGCTCGTCCTCGATGGCCCGGCCGGGGGCAAGTTCATCCAGGGTGTCGAAGGTGAACGGATCGAAATCGACGCACTCGACTTCGTCCGCACACTGGCCGGTCGTCTGCCCGGTGCCGGCGTCCTCAGCAATCCACTTCCGCTCTAAAGGAGAAATCACAATGGAGACTCGAGTCGATGAGATCGCCGATCGCGTTTTCCGAATGTCAACGTTTGTGCCAGACATCGGTCCGACCGGCTTCACCTTCAACCAGTTCCTCATCGAGGCCGATGAGCCAGCCATCTTCCACACCGGACCGCGCGCAATGTTCCCTTTGGTGTCGGAGGCCATCTCCTCGGTCATCCCGCTCAATCGGCTGCGCTGGATCACATTCGGACATCTGGAGGCCGACGAATGCGGCGCAATGAACGAATTTCTCGCTGCCGCACCCAATGCCCAAGTGGCCCACACGGCTATGGGGTGCATGGTCTCGATGAATGACCTGGCCGACCGGCCCCCAGTGCCTCTCGACTCCGATAGCTCGTTCGATCTAGGCGGAAGGCGCCTTCGAAGTATCCACACGCCTCACGTTCCCCATGGCTGGGATGCCCACGTCCTCTATGAGGAGACCACTGGGACTCTGTTTTGCGGCGACCTTCTTTCCCAAGTTGGAGACGGACCGGCCCTCGCCACCTCCGACCTCTTTGAATCCGCCATGCAGACCGAGGACATGTTCGGTTCAACGTGCCTCACGCCTGGAACGGCGCCGGCAATCCGACGCCTTGCCGAACTCGCACCGGTGACTCTCGCGGTCATGCATGGGTCATCTAAAGCAAATGATGCCGCCAAGGATCTGCTCGCTCTGGCTGATGCCTACGAAGAGCGGCTTGTGGCAGCCACTTGAGTGGTCTTCGGTTTCCTGCATTCATGGTGAGGGAGTCGACATGCGATTCGGGACCCTTGGATCCTCGCAGCCACTTCCAGTTTGGACAAAGGTTCGAATTCCAATTTGGCTTGTCTGGGCTGTGCTCAAGGCGACAGCGCCTCTATCCGCGGTGCTCGACTACAAGCGCGGCCGCGGACCGACCCATGCGCCCGCTCACGTCAAAGAGATCCGCACAGTTGAAGCCGGCACCGCCAGTGTGGACGACACTCTCGCATCTCATTCCGACCCAAGAGCCTGTTGGCCTACGTGCGAAGTGCAGAGTCAGCTCCGCGTTGCGGAAAGACCACGAGGCATACGGCAATTGCCTGCCCACAGCGGCCTGGGCGTAGTCGGCGGCGATAGCGGCAACTTCGACCGCCCTGATCTCCGTTTCCTGGATTACCGGAACGGCAAGTTTGATCCACATGTGTGTTCGATGATCGCCCGATACCTTCATCTGTTCGACGATGATGCTCCGACTATCAAAACTCTCCCAGCCGACGCGGTCTCTGGCCGCTCGATTTGGCTCGCCAAGAGTTGGTACAGCTCCAGGATCGAATGGGGAATCCTGAGCCAATGCCTTGTCTGGTAAATCGATGGTGCCCTGTCGGACGACGACGGCCCTGGCGGTGGCGACGGTCCGACCGTCGGCGTTCAGCGTGGCATCCTGACGTCGAACACGGGTCCCTCCCGCGAGCTCGCTCCGCTCGAGATGCAGCAGTGTGAATGGGACCGGGGCCAGAATCTCGATTGTGAGTCGGGCCAGGGTGCTGTCAGTCGGCGCAAGTTGACCGGCGAATAGCGCAGCTACCGCCGCGCCATGGACAATCGACGGGTCCCAAGGGCCTACCGCCGCCGCTGTGGGCAGGAAGCCAGATTGGTTTCGGGGCTGGAACAGTGCTTCGTCGGTCATCAGTTGGGATCGCTCCTAGGAATAACCTTGCCAGTCGTCTGATGGGTCATGTTCGCAGTCACCGGGCACCAGCCAGCACGGCCACCGGACCGCAGGAGCGATCCTCGCAGTCGCATGAACGACCGTCAGGGCTCGGCGATGCCTGTCAGCATTCTCAGGTCAGCGCTTGGATCGTGCCAGGCCAACACGGTGCACCTGCCTTGCCTGCCTGTGGGGTCGGTGTATCGAATCCGATACCTTCTCATCCCGAGCAGGAATGGACCAGATCGCCTCTGGGAAATGCTGCTGATGGACTGGGTGCGGAACGTGTAGGAGCGGAGGAGGCACTGCACCTGGCAGATGGACTTGTCACAGCGGAGTTGAAATGCGCTGACGTACAGAAAGTCATAGGCCATCCCTAGGACGCAGAAAAGGTAGATCGACCCGAACGTGATCGACATGGCACCGGCGATGCTGAGGACGAGGCCAACGGCCGAGGCCACGAACAGCGTGGTCAGGGAATAGGACAGCCACCATGACCGTCCGACGTAGGTAGGAGTTTCCGGTGGATGATGAGCGAACGCCACGATTTCAGCATCGGCAGGTTGTCCTCGAAGCCTGAACAGTCCCGGCATGGTTGCTGGGGACGAAGGCCACCGTGTCGCTCACCGAGTGGCCCAGGGCTGACGCCACGACGGCCGAACCCTGGAGTTGGGGGACCGTAAGGCCGCCCGGATCTCCTCGACCCATTGGTCGATCAGGCGTTGGCGCCGACCACGTTTCAGGGCAGCAGCGATGTGGGACCGAGCAGCTCCACTCCGAGGACCGATTGTGAAAAGTAGGTCGAGTTGATGGCCCGCGTGGAAGTCTCGACGTCAAACAAGTCGAACTGCTCGACACGTGAGGGGGACGCCACCAGTACAGCGTTCTCCCGCCCTCAGGAGTTCTGTTCCCTTCGGCTCGGCTGGCCATTCATCGGTTCTGAACTCAGGGTCAAGTCTCCGTCCGACGGGAGGTTCCCGAACGAGCGTCGAAGGTGGCGGGTCAACTCGTTGCCCACTTCGGCAGTAGGTCGATCCTCGCCCGATTCGAACCAGTCGGTCAGCCAGACCTGGAGTGCGGAAATGATGATGCCGGTGACCAGCTCAGGCCGGAGTGGGACAATCTCTTCCGCGTCAATGGCCGCCTTGACCCCGTCGTTCATCATTGCGATCCCGGCCCGCCATGTCGCCGCAGCACTTTTCGGGTTGATCTTGCCGATCTCCGAGGCGGTCGCCCAACTCTGGCCATCTCGAATGTGCATCCGCAGGTAGTTCGGATGAGTCGTGAAGTATTCGGTCTGGCGGGCGATGGCCACCAAGAGGCGATCAAAATGTGACTCAATTTCGCTCAGGGAGTCCGTCGCGTACGCAATCAACTCTCGCATCCGCATCAGGTGGACGGCGTCGTAGATGTCGTCCTTCCCGGCGAAGGTTTTATACAGCGTGGCGAGTGACACGTCCGATGCGGAGGCGATGTCCTGCACTTTGGCGTCGGAGAATCCGACTCGGGCGAACTCGCGCTCCGCTCCTTCGAGAATCAGGGCTCGGTACATCTGACGGCGAGCTTCGGTGCGGTCCAGTCGCCGACTGGTGGTTGTCTGAGTCATGGTGCCCATCCACCTATTTGCAATTGACATTCTGGTTTGTAGAATAGCGATTCTACTCACCTCACCGGACGGAGTCTGATCGTTGGGGTCGGTGCGGTGATCCGACCGCCTGCTGGAACACGCCGGCATGGCAGTGTCCAAGGGAGAAGAGGAGTCCATTGTCGAAACGAATTCTCCGGGTCGTGCAGTTCGCCACCGGCAATGTCGGAACCGAAATGGTCAGGCGCATTGTCGAACATCGCGATCTGGAACTGGTTGGCCTCTACTGCTACTCGCCCGAGAAGATCGGTCGAGACGCCGGTGAGATCGCCGGGATCGAGCCCCTGGGGATAGTGGCCACGGGCGACCTGGAGGTTGTGCTGCGTCTCCAACCTGATGTCGTCAACTTCAACGGCGTGTGGCCGGACGTGGACACCTTCTGCACGTTGCTCGACCACGGAATCAACGTCGTCACCACCTCTGACTGGATTACGGGCTTCCATCGTGACAAGAATCACCCGCACCCGTCTGGGAAAAGGCCGACGGAACTGGTCGACGAAGCCTGTCAACGTGGAGGCACGACGTTCTACGGGACCGGGATGAACCCTGGACTGGCGCAGATCCTAGGCGTCGTGGCCACCGGCGGCATGGGGCTGGTAGATCACATCACGGTGCTGGAGAGCGTGGATGTCTCGTGTCACCACTCCGTCGACACCTGGAAGAACGTCGGATATGGCCGCCCGGTTGACGACCCCGAAGTCCCTGGCCTCCTCGAGACCGGCTGCACGGTGTTCGCCGACTCCATCTATTTGATGGCCGACTGCCTCGACCTGTCCATCGACGACGTGGTCTTCGAGTGCGAGCTCGGGGCGTGCACTGAAGAAGTTGATCTCGGCTGGTGGACGCTCCCCAAGGGGTCCGTCGGGGGGAGTCTCGTGAAGTTCAAAGGGATGTCCGGTGGTGAATCCAAGATCGAGGTCCACCTCGAATGGCAAATGACGCCGATGACGGAGCCGAAGTGGGACGTCCAGGGGTGCTACATCACAACCATCGAGGGGGACCCGATGATTGTCAATCGGTTCATGATCTTCCCGGCTACCGGGATACCTCACCGGAAGATGACTCCTGAATATTTCGCATCGCTAGGAATGACGCTCACCGGCATGCCTGCGCTCAACGCCATGCGGTACATCGTCGACGCACCGCCAGGCATGCTGACGAGTTCCGATCTTCCTCTTCGAGCCTTCGCCAGTCGGTTCCATGAGGCGCCAATGTCTCCCCCAGGGGAGTAGGGGGGTGGACTATCGGTATCCATTCCCGGCCGTACCGAACGGATGGTTCTCGGTCGGTACGTCAACCGGCCTCCTACCTGGTGAAGTGCAGCCACTGCGGTACCTCGACCGTGAACTTGTGCTCTTCCGGGGAGAAGACGGGAGGGCAAGGGTATTCGATGCCTTCTGCCCGCACCTGGGTGCCAACCTGGGCGTCGGCGGAAAAGTTTGCGGCGATGGCATCACCTGCCCGTTCCACGGATGGCGGTTCGACGGGTCAGGACAACTGGAAGAGGTGCCCGGACTCGACCACCCACCCCGTGCTGCTGCCGCGGCGTGGAATGTCAGTGAGCACAACGGCCAGATCTTCGTGTGGCACCACGCCGACGGGGGACAGCCGGAGTTTGAGATCATTGACTATCGGTCAGACGAGGCTTCATGGACTCCATGGCGGAGCAACATCTATACGGTGCGTGTGCACGTCCAGGAACTGACGGAGAACATCATCGACCGATCGCACTTCTACTCCGTGCACGACATGGCGGCTCCCGACGAGGAGCAGTTCGAGGTGCACTTCGACGGAGCCTCCATGGTGGTGGAGCAATCGTTGAAGGTAACCGCCGTATCCGAAACGGGCTACGAGGTTCAGACCACCACGACGACGTGTGGGCCGGGTATCGCTGCGGTGGAGGTCCATCAGGATCCGATTGAGATGCTGACCTACATCACCCAGACACCCATCGACGACGAAAGGACAGAGGTCGGGCTGCACTTCTCGATGAGGCGTCTTGCCAGCGACGCCGACACCGAGGCGATATCGGAACTGAACGACAAGATCACCAACGAGCAGTTCATGCAGGACGTTCCCATCTGGGAAAACAAGATTTACCGTGACCGCCCGATCCTCACGAGAGTTGATGGACCCGTTTCGCAATACCGTCGGTGGTTCCGCCAGTTTTACGTTAGATCCGCGCTGCCACCGGAATGATGAATTCCTGAGTAGGGCGGCGAATCGTCAGTGATAGTAGATGCCAAGCTCCTTGATGTAACCGACTGGGTCTAGCCAGTCCGAGTCGATGCCGAGGATCGGGAAGGAGAACTGGCCACAGACGTGCTCGATGGCCTCGGTGACCCATCGCCGATGGCATCGCATTTCATGCCCTCTAGGCGGATCAAGCCTTCACGGTGATCGGGAACTCACACCACGCAGAGTCGCCGGCCGGTTGCCACGCAACAGCGACCCCGAGCCGGCGTTATACGTAGGATCCGTGAGATGAATCTGACCGAGCGCGAGATGCGGGTCCGTACCTTTGTCGAGGAGGTCTGGAACAGGCGGAACTACGAGGCCGCCAGCGACCTCTACGCAGACACGTACGCCAACGGGTTCGGGACGGGCCCTGCCGCCAGAGTCGAGCCCATCCGCCGCTACCACGAGGCGTTCCCCGACCTCCACCTCGATATCGAGGAGCTGATCACCATCGCCCGCAGCGTCGTCCTCAGAGCCACCTTCAGGGGCACTGACACAGGCGGGTATGTGGGACGGCCTCCCACAGGGCGGGCGGTGCAGGAGTGGGTGGTCACCATCATGCATTTCGACGGCGAGAAGGTCGTCCGAGAATGGATCGGAGCCGACAAACTCGGCCTGTTCATCCAACTCGGAGTCGTCGACGATCCGTGGCCGAAGTAGGCACTCAACCTGTTATATCTGGCATCTCAGTGCATTCTGTTCAGCACTGAGCACGCCCGGATGCACCCCACCCCGGGCGAGCACCTGGGGAACTTCGATGACCGAAATTGGGGAGTTTCCGCGATCGGCGCCAACATCAAGGACCACCGCTTTTCTTGCAACCATCTGGACCCGCGGCGCGTGTAAGTAGGTGAGAGTGCGATTCGGGTCGACGATCCGATCGCCGGGAACAGGTGAGAGGAACCAGAGGCCGTGAGAGGACCGGGAGACGAGGCGGCATTCGACGCCTTCTTCGCCGACGCCTGGGGACGACTACAGAGTCAGGCGTATGTCCTCACCGGGAGCAGAGAGACTGCCCAGGACCTCACCCAGGAGGCATTTCTTCGGGCCTGGAAGCGCTGGGACAAAGTGGCTGCCTACGACAGCCCCGAGGCGTGGACCCGAAAGGTTCTCCACAACCTCTGCATCGAATCGTGGCGAAAGAAGCGCAGAAAGGAGCAGTCCGTCGTGGTTGACACGCCAGCGAGCGTCCAAGTACCCGATGACCACTACGAGCTGGCCCAGGCCATGAGGTCCCTGCCGGGAATGCAGACCCGAGCCCTACTGCTCCATGACGGCCTCGGTCTCTCTATGCGTGAGGTGGCGACTGAACTCGGCGTGCCCGAGGGCACGGTCAAGTCCTGGCTCAGCAGGGGGCGGAACGTCGTGGCGAACCGGCTCGACCGCTCGCGATCGCTTAAGGAGGTCACCGATGACTGATGCTGCTGCTGACGCCCGCGTCAATGCCGTGATGGCCGACATGCTGGCCACGGGGAGGGACTTCCGAGCTCCGGTCGGGGCACCGGACATTAGAGCGAGGGCCAAATGGACTTCCCTCCCCGGCATCGATGCCAAGGCCGTGGGCGCATTGGCCGCGGTCGCTATTCTCGTCTTCGCTCTCGTCGTCGCCGGTCCACTTCGTCCGACGAGGACATCGCCGTCGGCCAGCAAGGTCGTCCATGCTCCGAAGGGCTGGGTCACCCATTCTGCGTACGGACTGCAGATATCCGTGCCGCCAACGTGGAACGTTCAACCATTTGGCCAATGTCCCCACGAGCCTGGAAGTCTGTTCATCGGGACCTCACAGTTCGTGGTCAACTGCCCTGCGTTTAGGTCGACCAACAGCTTCGTTTCCCTAGCTGCACGACCAGACCCGTACGCCGCATCAAACAGTGGATCGACGGGCCAGGCAAACGCCGCTGCATCGTCCGTCTACTCGGCCGCTCTGGCAGCAACGGCACACGGCAAACGGATGGTCGTGAACGGTATCCACGTGGTCCAAGCCAACACCTCGCAGCTCCTCTGGGTTATCCCGTCCAATGGGGCCGTGCTGACAGGGAGCGGGCCTTCGGCGCAGAAGGTGATGCGGACGCTAACTGTTTCCACTCCGCCAGCCGCTCCGGCTCCGGGCATGATCTACGGGACCGCCTATTTGTCTGCGCTGACCCAAGTTCCATTTACCGGTCGGGTCACGTATGTGCGATTACACCCCGTTGACCCGGTCCTGGTTGCGCACTCCGTCGGGATTCTCGACGGAGACTTCTCGGCCACGCTCTCGCCGGGCACCTACCGGTTTACTACCGTCGACGGAACTGCTCGGTGCCTGCCAGTCATAGCAAATGTTGAATCTGGTCGGATTGTCACGGCTCCCCCGATCACCTGTCAGGGCTTCTGAGCAGACCTGGCTCGTCTGGACTGGGTCTTCGACTTCCACGTCGCTTGATGGACCGGTATCACCGAAAGCAATGCGACTATGTTCGAACCCCTTTTCGGGTGCCAGTTGGCATGGCAGCTGATTTTTGAGCAGCCCCCGTTGTCGGTTCCATCAACCTCATGAACAATTCGAAGGCCTGCGTGGCACCTGCGCTGTCACCGGACCCCAGCACGTCGAGCAGAAGTCCCCGAGTGACCGCCAGACCAAGGCGAGCCAACACCCGGGCCTCGGCCGGGTCGATTCCCGCACTGGTCATTGATTCTACGATCGGCGAGATCCATCCTTCGAGCGCCTCTTCTAAGAAACCCTCCGTTCCGGGTCGCGCCAAGAGCGAATGCGAGTAGATCTCGAAGAAGAGCCGCTCCTGGGCGCGGAGCGACGGATCTACCAGCCGATTCCAGAGACGGCGTGCGTCGCCAATCGAGAAGTCTGCGTCGGGGAGCGCCTGACGTTGGCGTCGCTCGACCTCTCGCACGACAGCCACAAGTAGCCCTTCTCGCGATCCGAAGTGGTAAATGAGCATCCGGTGGCTGGTGCCGATCTCAGATGCGATCTCCCTCAGGCTCAAGTCCACGATCCCGTTCCTCAGGGCGTGCTCGACTGCGGCTTCGAGCAGACGACCCCTGGCTTGCGACGGCGGCACGCCATACCGTACCATTCGGTACATGTACCAACTGGTACGGAAAGGAGGGCTCGAATAACCCATGAAACAGCTGCAAGTCGAAGCCGAAGGTGCCACGAGCGCACCTCCCGAGGTGGTGTGGTCGCTCGTGGCCGACGCCAACCAGTACTCCCGTTGGGGTCCTTGGAGTGACGGTGGTTACGAACCACCGTCCAAGGGGCCGTCCCAGAAGGGCTCCGTCCAGTGGTTCCGCTTCGGTCGACGCACCAAGAGTGTCGAGGAGATCCTCGAGGTCGAAGAGCCTCATCGGCTCGTCTACACCGTCATTCGCGGCATTCCGGTGAAGAACTACCGGGCGGAGGTCACGCTCACGCCAACCATCCCCACCGGCACATCAGTTCGCTGGACGGCAACCTGGGATAAGACCTTCATGGGCTGGATGGTGCACCGAAAACTGATGCAGATCTATCCGGTGATCGTGAGCGCACTGGTGGCATCTGCCGATCATCATGACGTCACGGATCCACGTCAATGAGTGATCACAGGTTTGCCGTCCATCCCGGCCGGGAGGCCCCCACTGGCCGCCGGATGGGCGAAACGCCTACCTGCCAACTCAATTCTTGCGTATTGCCTTTTCGCGAACGGTCAGGGTCGAGCAGCCGGAGTTGGGAAGTCCAAGTGTCAGCGTCGAGTCAGCCAACGCCACAGAGCTGGCGGACAAGCTGCGAGACAGAGTTGGCCTGAGGACCAGCCCGATCGGAACCATCCAAATCCACTGCGGGACGGGGGTAGCGATTTCCGCCTTACGGCCACGGCGCCGGGGGTGGACGACTCAATCGGTGGGGGTAGCATCGATGCAGTAACCGGGCAGCATTTGGCCAGCGAACAGGACGAGGGGCAGCTCACGGAGTTCGCCTACAGCATTGCGTGTTCGAAGTGCTGGCCATCGTGATGCGGTCATTTGAAGTCGAGCTTGATGGAGACCTCAAGCGGGAACTGGCCAGAGAAAGAAGAACCGTTTGAACCTCGAAGAAATGATCCTGGTCAGCATCGACGACCACATGATCGAACCACCGGACATGTTCAAAAACCACGTGCCCAAGAAGTGGCTCAAGGACGCCCCCAGGGTGGTCAACGAGGACGGCGTCGATCAGTGGGTGTTCCAGGGGGAGAAGACCAGCACCTCGTTCGGGATGGCGGCCACGGTGGGATGGCCCTCCGAAGAATGGGGCTTCAATCCGGGTACGTATACCGAATTGCGACCCGGCTGCTTCGACGTGCACGAGCGAGTGCGGGACATGGATGCCAACGGAGTCCTCGGCTCCATGTGCTTTCCGACCATGGCCGGGTGGAATGCCCGCACGTTCGCCGAGTCGAGCGACAAGGAAATTGCCCTCGTCATGCTTCAGGCATACAACGACTGGGCCATCGACGAGTGGTGCGGCACGTATCCCGGGCGATTCATCCCGCTGGGCATCGTCCCGATGTGGGATGTCCAAGCGGCGGTCGCCGAGATCCACCGCATCGCCAAGAAAGGGTGCCGATCGATCAGCTTCCTCGAGACCCCCCACGTGCAGGGTTTCCCCAGCTTTCTGTCGGGCTATTGGGACCCGATGTTCGCCGCCCTCGGCGATGAGAACATGGTGCTTTCCCTCCATATCGGCGCTGGTTTCGCCGTTATCCAGCGGCCGGAGGAGGCACCGGTCGACCACCTCATGGTCCTGGCCTGTCAGATCAGCGCAATCACCGCCCAGGACCTCCTCTTCGGCCCAACGCTGCGGCGATTCCCGGATCTCAAGGTGGCGTTGTCGGAAGGTGGGATCGGCTGGATTCCCTTCTACTTCGACCGCATCGACCGTCACTTCTCCAACCAGGAGTGGCTCCACGGCGATTTCGGGGGGAAGCAGCCATCGGAGGTGTTCCGCGACCACATCCTGGCCTGTTACATCACGGACCCCTCCGGCCTGTTGCTGCGGGATCGGATCGGCATCGACGGGATCGCCTGGGAGTGCGACTATCCCCACACAGATACTACGTGGCCGGAGTCGCCCGAGTTTGCGTGGAAGGAACTCCAGGAGGCTGGATGCACGGACGAGGAGATCCACAAGATCACTTGGGAGAACGCTTGCAGGTTCTATGGTTGGGACCCGTTCGCACACACTCCTAGGGACCAGTCCACCGTTGGAGCACTCCGGGCGCAGGCCCGCGACGTGGACACCACCAGGATGTCTCGCCTGGAGTGGCGGAAACGTAACGAGGCCGCCGGCGTAGGCACCCTCTGAGCTCGCTCGACCGTCCTTCCGCGTTGCAGCGCGTGGTTAGTTGTCGTCCGGTCCAACGACAGGGCAACTGCTCCACGAGTGAAGACAACCAGTTCAAGTGGCGGTAAGACTCGGCGGGCTCCGCTCTAGCGATCTGTCTGTGGAATTCGACGAGCCGATCCGATGCGTCGGATCCCGGGTGCACCCTCCGAATGTCGCCGCCGTCACGAAGCGGTTTCGCAAGTGCAGCGGACCCAGGGCAGCCGGCAAAAGGGGGTCAATGGGCGGAGATGGCGGTGTCATGTGGACAATCTTGCCAATAACAGTTGTTGGACTTGGTCTAGTAGTCTCGCCCCGATAGCAAGTGGCGCCATGGACCGCGTGATTCTGGCGTGTCCACGGCATGCCGATCCGGAACGGGGTGA
>Ga0075021_10000375_pt1 | contig 24111 bp, 17 predicted proteins | sample ColStrG_CSR_2012_FD_72749 | JGI IMG/M metagenome (GOLD analysis project Ga0075021, IMG submission 72749) | Freshwater sediment microbial communities in response to fracking from Pennsylvania, USA - Cold Stream Run_MetaG_CSR_2012 | ecosystem: Environmental > Aquatic > Freshwater > Creek >...
GCAATGAAGCTGCGACGGGGTGTGATGTTTGTGCGTTGCGGTCTGCGATGAGTTCTGCGGCAACCTGCGTCATAGTGATAGTCGCGCACGAAAGGTAAGCCCGCACACCGTCTTGGCATCTAGTGGGTCATCTGGTTGCCGCGTAGCGAACATCGCGCACCAGTTTACTGAAAAGCAGCCCAAAACCCTACGGTACGCTGAACTTCCAATCGCAACATCATCGCCGGATGACCCACTAGTGTGCGCGACAACATCGCTGGGCTAGCGCAGGCAATCATGCAAGCCTGAATCACCCGCGCTGGTTGCAATCTCGATGGGTGTGGTTCTGCGTACAGTAAAGCGAGCCTAGGCCACGCTCACAGTCCGGCGAACACCGCTATCATCGCTAGCGCGTCGCGCCGATGTGATCACAGGCAGTAAACGGCCGCCCCAGTTCCTGCTCAACTCGCTTTTGAGTCGCTTTGTCAAAGAACGGGTTCGACTTACTCAGCGGTCCCTGGCAAGCAAGGGCGATGATCTGTTGTGCTGACATGCCCGGCAATGCCGAACCACCTTGGATAGCCCGCAGCCAGACAAGGTCCAAGGCATAGGCACGATCATCGCTGTATGTGACCCATAGGGTCTGACCGTGCGCATCGGGCTGAACTTTTGGCTTGCCGCTGTCGTCCCGCAAGACGCCATATCCGAGTGTTGCCAACCGGACATGATATTCGGGGGCCCAGACCTCGGTTGCACCGCTCTCGTACCACACCAAAAGCAACCTGCCATCTTTGCTCACTGACCAGCCGTTCACTGACCCGCTTAGAGTCGCCAGCAGCTTGCCCGTAGCCGTCTCACGCACCTCACTCGGCTGGTCGATGTAACTGATAACGAGCGATTTGCCATCAGCGCTGACACGCCAGTTGCTGAGCGTGCCACTCAAAGCACTGAGCAACTTGCCGGTGGCCGTCTCGCGCACCTCGCCTGGTTTGTCGGCGTAGCTGACTACGAATAACTTGCCATCAGCGCTGAAATGCCAGTCACTCACGGTGCCACTCAAGATCTTCAGCACCGTCCAAGTGGCTGTCTCGCGTATCTCACCTGGTTTGTCGGCGTAGCTGACGACAAGTGACCTGTCATCGCCACTGAAACGCCAGTTGCTGAGCGTGCCACTCAAGGTCGCCAGGAGTTTGCTGGTAGCTGTCTCACGCACCTCGCCTGGTTTGTCGGCGTAGCTGACGACGAGTGATTTGCCATCGTCGCTTGAGCGCCAGCCGATCAGGACGCCGCTCAGGGGCACCAGCACCGTCCAAGTCGCTGTCTCGCGCACCTCGCCGGGCAGGTCCATGTAACGGACGATGAGTGACCTGCCATCAGCGCTGAAACGCCAGCCGGTCATAATGCCGCTGAGGGCCACTCGGAGTTTGCCGGTCGCCATCTCGCGCACTTCACCTGGCTTGTCTAAGTAACTGACGATGAGCGATTTGCCGTCCTGTGTTAGTTCCCAATTGCGCACCCTACCAGCCAGGGGTGCCAGGAGTTTGCCAGTGGTCGTCTCATGCACCTCCCCCGGCCCCTCGATGAAACCGATGACGAGCGTTTTGCCATCCTCACTGACAAGCCAGTCGCGCAGCGTGCCGCTGATAGTCGCCAAGAGCTTGCCAGTGGCAGTTTCGCGCAGCTCGCTGGGAATGCCTGTGTAGCGCACGACAAATGACTTGCCGTCACTATGGAAAAACCAACTCCTGACAATACCGCTTAGGATCGCTCGGGGTTTGCCGGTGGCTGCCTCACGCAACTCACCAGGCTTATCAATGTAACTGACGAGGAGCATTTTGCTATCGTCACTAAAGCGCCAGTCAGCTGGCATGCCGCTGAGGGTTGCCAGCAGCTTGCCGGTGGCCGTCTCACGCAACTCGCCAGGCACATCGACGTACCGAACCGCGAGTGATTGACCATCGTCACTCACGAGCCAATCTTTCACAATGCCGCCCAGGGTCGCTCGGAGTTTGCCGGTGGCTGCCTCACGCACCTCGCCCGGCCTATTGGTATATCCGACGATGAGCGATTTACCATCACTGCTGAAGTGCCAGTCAGCTAGCGTGCCGCTGAGGGTTGCCAGCAGCTTGCCGGTGGCCGTCTCACGCATCTCTCCAGGCACATCGACGTAACGAACCGCGAGTGACTGACCATTGTTGCTAAACAGCCAATCTCTTACGATGCCGCCGAGGGTTGCGAGCAGCCTGCCGGTGGCCGTCTCACGCACCTCGCCTGGTTTGTCGGTATAGCGCGCGACGAACACCGTGTCACCTGGGCTTGACCCCAGATCCGCGACAGGACCTGGCAGGCGCATGACCTGGCCCATTGGCACCACGCCTGCCGGATCTTGCACGGTCGCTGACAACACGACATCCGTGTCTTGGGCGCTCGCCAGTGCGTCCACGGCTAAGGCCTTGCTGGCCAATGGATCGGTGTCCCGTAGTGCGTTAGGGCGAATGGCCTGTGCGAATGACTCGCTATGTTGTTTGGCCTGGTTTGCCTCGCGCCGGGCGGCCTGCGCTTGGCCGCTTTGGTAAACTGCCCAACCCGCCAGGCTCGCCATCGCCAAGGCGACGATCAAGGACACAAGTAAGAGCACCCGCAAGCGCGAGTTCATGCTCAGCCGCCGGTCATACCTTTTTGAGGCGGCTAGAAACTCGGCCTCGTCTGGGCTAAAGCTACTGCCCCAGGCGCCGCCGAGTTGGTCGAGTGCCTGGAGCCGCGCGCCGATCAGAAAGTAGCTCGGGTCATGTGTGCGCTGCCACTCAGCCAAGGCCTCACGCAACTGGCGGCGCAGCCGTAACGCCTCGCGATCGGCGTCCACCCATGCCAGTAGGCGGGGCCACTCCTGAATCAGGGCCTCATGTGCCACGTCGAGGGTGACACCTCCGAACGTATCGTGGCCGATTGTGATGAGCCGGGCTTTTGCGAGTGTGTTCACTGCTGTCTGCAAGGCCGCATCGTCCTCGGTCTTGTCAGGCTTACCGGACAACAGATCAGCCAATTTGGCTCGACGGCGTGTGTCTTGTGTGCCCTCACCCGTCTGCACCAACTGCAACAGCACCCACTGCGCGGCTGGCTGCTGGGCGGGTGGCAAGGCGTTGTAAACGCTCTCTGCCCGGGTGGCGATGGCCCGGCGCACGCCGCCGATCCGCTCATAGGCGGCAAAGGTCAGCCACTTGCCCTGCCTGCGCTCCCACAGTTGTTGAAGTGCATCCTCCAGTAAGGGCAGATGACCTGGCTCATGGCCCAGATCTTTGACCATCACGTCAACTAGCCCTGTCTCAAAATTGAGCTGGGCGGTATGAGCAGGTTCGATCACCGCCTGGCGTAACTCATCACCGCTCATCGGGCCGACGATGCGGTCGCGCCCCGACAATGCCGCTGCCAGTTCCGGATAGTGGGCGCACTTGGCTACGAAGTCGGCCCTGAGCGTCAGCACGACAATAGCCCGTGCGCCGATGGCCGATGTGGCGTGAACGAGGTTACCAATGAAGCGCCGCCGCTCATCATCGCTAGCGCACAACGTAAATATTTCCTCAAACTGATCGATCACCAGCAGTGCGCAATGGTTATCACGCGCGCCAGCCAGCAGCCCCTGCAACAAGCTGTGCAGCCGCGGCTGATCCTGGTGAAGTTCAGATGCCAATCGGTCGCGCAACGCCAGAACAGCCAATGGGTTATCGGCTGTGACAAACGCCTTGCCCAGCGCCAAAGAAAGTGCGTCGAGCGGCTGCTCGCCTGGCTTAAACACTGCCACCCGCCACGCTTCACTGCCTGGCAGAGCCCCTTGGCGTATCGCATGGACGATGCCCGCCCGGGCCAGTGACGACTTGCCACTGCCTGATGGTCCGATTAAGGCGAGTAGCCTATCCCGGCGCAGCTTGTCGATCAGCTCCGCCGTCAGTGCCGTGCGGCCGAAGAAGAAGCGCGCATGTTCCTCCTCGAACGGTTCCAACCCGCGGAAGGGGCAGACTGTGTCGGTGTCGTCAGCTTTATCGTGCTCGTCATCAAGCGGGGCAAAGCCTCGAATGCTGTTGACCAGCTTACGAAAGGCCACCTCATCGTATGGCCAGCGGCTGAGGTCTTCCCAATCGTGCAGGGTAATGAAGCCGCGCGGCGGATGGTTGACACCCGGCAGCTTGACAAGAATGACGCGGTAGTTTTTGTTGCGCGTGTTAAAGTCAAGCGCCAGCTGTTTCTCTTTATCCTGCCAGTTCCCCAAGCCGCTCGGGCCGTAGAAGATGAGGCAGGTAGCGCTGCTGTAGAGCGCGTTCTCGATGTCCAGCATCCACTGTGAGCCACCCACAATGTCACGTTCGTCTAGAAAGATGCGCAGGCCGGCCTCGTTGCGCAGCCGCTGGACGATGGCATTTACGGCTGGCAAATCAGCGTGGTTATACGACGTGAATGCATCATAAGTGTGTGTCTGCATCGTTGACTCCGGACTAAGGTGCAAAACGAACAGGCGGACCTAAGCCCAAACAGGCCTGTGTTCTTGGTTAGGAGATCGAAGGGCGATCGTTCACTTCACCTGTCTGGGCAGGCGTTGATACAGGTGTATGGGCATTTTTCAATAAACGTTAAAAGACGCGGAATTTCACTGGCATCGAACCTACGGATCGAACTCGCCTCCGGGCGGTAGGCCTAACCTAGACACATTCGCATCACACGCATAGTGATATCTCAGTATTGGATCAGCGCTATCTTGTATCGCAACATCTTGCCGCCATTTGCGAACGAAACCCGAGCGATTCCTTCGCACGTTTGCGTATACAGCCCGGACATACTGATAGCATCGGTATGCTCTGGCCACTCGTAGGCCCAGGCGCTCGGCGTTATGTGCGTTGGTGACCGGTTCGGTTGTATCGCTGTAACGCAGCACGAGCAAATCGGTCATTGCGAAAGCCCTTGTTTTAAGGCGCGTCTGTCTGCTTGATGAGGTCATGCCGCAATAGACCGACACCATCACCAGTTCAACGCCATGGGTTTTGCCGTAGCGAAGCGTGTGATCCGATGAATACTGGGGATCAACCCAAGCGACCAACGGTCGTGCCTTGTGTGTTGTTGAAGAACGTCCACCTTCCCGTTTGCAGGCATTCGCGAGACGCGCCCAAAGAACGAGGGCGGCGCTGAACACTGTATCGAGTGCAGCGTGGCTGGTCGTTCCACGTGCAGCGTCTTTATGTGGCGGCGAGGACTGGGAATGGAGCGGGAGGTATGACAGACATGCGCACGGCTGTCGCGCGGCCGTGTGGTTGCAAGCCTTGCTCGAGTTTGACCCGACCGGATCAGGCGCCGGGTTGCTCGAGTTTGACGCTGGGTGTCAGATCTGCAGAAGGCGCTCGATGGTCCCGGTGAAGCCGCTGGTGTCAGATAAGCGGGCACTGTAACCGAGCGTTTGCGCATCGTGCGCGTGCTGGGCGTGCTGGGCGTTGACTGAACCAGCACGGACGGCGGTGGCGAATTGATCCGCAAGGCGCCCGGTGCCGTCGATGGCGACGACCGGCCGGCCTGCGAACAGGCTATAAAACACGTCGTAAGCAGATATCTCACCCCCATTTGCAAGCACAGTTAACGATGACGCGCCGTCGGTAAAAGCCGTGACGGCCTTCGATATCCAGTGTGCCTGTTGCTGCCAATTATCCCCCTCAATCAGCAGGAAGTGAGAGTGATTCGGTTCCAATGCCGCCCGTTCACCGAACCGGTCTTCTTCGGGGAGGCATACGCATTTGATCGGCGCGATACCTATGAGCGGGAAGGTGGCCTGCGCATCTGCGCGTGCCCGGCCGATGGCCCGCATCACCCCACAATCGGTGCCCCCATCTACGACTGCGATTTGGTGCGTGTCGCAAAATGGCACCAGTGTTTGCGTGAAATACCGTTGAAGTTCGGTCACAGCGCCGGCCTCATATCGGTCGGCACCTCCGACGATGGTAATGGCTGGCCTTTGGAGCGGAATGCCTAAGGCGTTCAGGGGCATTGCTAAAGGACTCGCTTCGTCGTGGACTTCAACCACCCGAGCCGTGTGGGTGTTGACAAGCTGTAGTTCATAAACATCGGGGCAATCAGGCGTGCTGGGCGCGATCTGTGGCCGTAGCTCAAGCAGGATGTCGCTGCGTAGGTCAAGGGGTGCGTCGACCGCCCACAGAAATGCGTGCAACCAATCCAGGCCAAGTTTGGCAATCCGGACGGCGTCGCGGGCCAGACACCTGATCTCGCCCGGCCGGCGTGGTCTGGCTGTGCCCCCTTGCCAGGCGCGGATTGTGTCAGGCGACACCTGCGCTACACCGGCATAATGCTGGCGTATGGCAGTTTTTTTTTGGCCAGTATAAGCGGCGATCAAGTCGAAGGCGCGTTGAATGAGTTGGCTAGAGTGTAGATAGCGAAGCGGGTGTGGTGACGATGATCTCATGCCCATCATCATCGCTCGTTTGGATTCGCATTGGCGTGGGTGTTATGCGGCGAAATTCGCCGCACACTGGTGAAAGATACGTTGTATCGCCAATCTAAGTCCAACCACCGTTCACCGGTCCTGCCCGCAGATACGCAGTTTTGCGAAACTGCTGCTTGTCCAGCGTTCGCAAGTTGGACGTGACTATCTGAATACAATCCGGTCCATGGGGAAACAAGACGGCCTTCGTTCAAGCATATCCAAGCCACCCCCGTTCCCGATGGTGGCCTTGCATTGCAAAGAGTTATTCGAGCAACTTCGTCTGCGGACAAAGAAGCCCAAGAAAAAGCTGGACGATGATTATGGCCGTCTATTTGGCTATGCGCCGCCGACGATTCGCGCCTGGCGCGATGGCAAAGCCAAACCCCAGACACTGGACGTGATCGAGAAATTAGCGCTTGACGGCATGATCGAGGCGAAAATGTCGTTTGAGTGGTTGTCAAACTTTCTGAGCGCCGTGGATGCGTCTGCCCTGTATGACACGATCGTCTCCAAGCTGCCCGTGGAATCAAGTCAGCCGGTATCCAGTAAGCGTTTCCCGATCCGCGCGGCGTGGGGCATGCTGGTTCACCCGATGGGCAATCTGACCGCAACCCTCAGTGAGCTTGAGATCAAGACCAACCGGCCGACCGTGCTGTTTCTCGGCGGCGCCAGCGACATGAGTGAAGTGGAACTCAAGCGGGTCGCAATTTGGATTGCGAGTGCTTTTGCGCCGCTGTGGAAGAACTATCCGGTCAGTATCATTGATGGCGCGACCGATGCGGGTATTGTCCATTTGCTCGGGCAGGTATACCGAACCAGCGGGGCAAGGCCGCCGCTCATCGGCGTCGTGACCCATAGCACCGTGAAATGGCCGGGCAAGACGCGCTCACGGCCGGCCGATGAAGATCTCGAACCCAATCACACCCAGTTCCTGCTCACACCTGGCAATAAATGGGAAGATGCCGCCATCTGGCTGGCGCGGATTGGCCGGGCCATCGCAGGGGATAAGCCGGCGCTGGCTGTTCTGGTCAATGGTGGCCTGGTCGCATGGAAAGAGGTCATGTGCTGCTTGCAGGCGGGCATCCCGGTCGTCACGGTGCAGGGCAGTGGCCGTACGGCCGATGATTTAGCCGAGGCCGCTCAACTTGGTGGTGACACATCGCTCATATTGACGGGTGCCGTGCATGTGGTGCATCTAAACAAGCCCGAGGAACTACGGCTTGTGTTCGATCAACGGCTGGGGCCGCACGCGTGCCCAATCCCACATGCGTCGCCCTGATGCCGATACCGGCAATATCCTGATATCAGGCTGATATCGATCGGTGCTGAGTGCCGACTGGATCCTTCGTGTCTGCCAAAACAATGTCAGGCTCCCTGGACTGCGGGCAATGGTGAGATCAACGAAGAAGGCAGAGCCGCTGTACAGAGCCATCTCGGGACTGTCTTGCTCTGTGTCGGTGGGGTGTGCTCATGCATGCACAGCATCCACTGCTATCCCCACCGGTAGCGCACTTACAACGATTGGCGATGTGGCCAGCGACAGCGGCGTCACGCCAATCGTTTGGCGCCAAAGACCGTTCCGTTTCAACCAGCTGCGGCCTGGCCCTGCCAAAACCCTGGGACCTTCCCAGTGAGCCCTGGGCGCGAGCCGAAACGGCGCAGAGCGTGCTCGCGAATGCGAACAATATTGGCCCGCGACATTCTCCACATTGCTAAAGCCATGACCGGATGATTGTCCTTAGTGTCCTGGTAGCACTATCAGGGCACACATGAGCGCAAATACAGGAGGGAGACAATCATGTTTGTCGTATTTGTATCGTTCGCCGGCCGTTTGGGCTTGGCATGGTTCACAGCTAGGCTCGCGCAACAACGGGGCGATCGCAGCGGGGAAAGCGTCTTGCCTAGCGTCATGCCCTTTAGCTCCGGTGCGATCGCATTGGATCTTGGGACTCGCCCCGAATCTGTCATCGGCACTGCGCTTGCCCGCTCCTTTGGTGCCAAGGCGACGGAGGCCTGACATGGACGCTTACATCATGCAGCCCAAGGCCGATGTGTCAGCCTGTCTTTCGGCTCAAGTGTTGGCCCTGTGCCCATCGGCACTCATGGCCGCATACACCGACGCTGAACTCAAAACCCATAAGTCGCACGAGACGTATGGCTTGGCACTGTTCTACCATGTTGCCCTGCGCGATGCCAACGCGGCTGAATGCTGGTCGTATCTATATGCCCACTTTGACCGTATGGTTGGCGGCTGGATTACCCGTGTTGTACGCGACCTGACACTTGACGAAATCCGTGATCTATCTCACGACGCGCTTACCCGGTTTTGGGAGCGGTTTGGCTTGAAGCAGTTCGCGAATGCCAACGGTCAGCTGAGTAGTGTGTTGGGGTTATTGCGCGCGATGACTGAAAACATGGCGAAGGATATGTTGCGCAATCAACGCCGTCACGAGGTGTATGCCTTGCCAGATGGTGACAGCAATCACATTACAGTGTCTGGGATCGGCGATGCCGGCGTGCAGTCAGAACAAACGCTGACCTTGCCACACGATCAAACGCCGGAAGACCGGGTGCTCAGCACGATGACGGTCGATGCGGTTTGGGCTTGTATTGCCGAAGCCTGTACCTCTGAGCGGGAGTGGGTGGTGGCCGAGGAATCCTGGGATCAGGAACGGACCCCGCGTGACATCGCGGCCGCGTATCCCAGTCTGTTCAAATCTGCACAAGAGGTGTCTACCATCCGACACACGCTGCTCCGCCGCTTGCGCCAGCATCCACGCGTCATTCAATTGAGTGCGGCTTGGTGCTAGATAAGGCCAATCTCGCTGCAGCCAGCGTCAACCCAGCCAGCGCTGCATACTGAGCAAGCAGGCGCGGCGAATGGAGTGTAAATACCCGGACGCGCTCAGTCGCGTCCGGGCGCAAGTGCCCAGCATGCAGTGCGCGTAGATCTTCCGTGGTCGGAAGCGTGCCAGCCAGCTTACCGGTAAGCATCTGGTCGATCCGGTCTAGGGATGGTTCGGTGTTATATGGCGCGCGCGGGTGGCTCAGTTCCACCCTGGCACTTACAACTGGCCGTCTGACCCGCATACCCTGTAACCTTCGCAACCCTTGCCACATCTTGAATATGTCGCTCCATTGCAACAAACGCAGTAATGCCCATTTTTGGTCTGTCAGTGCGTCCAAATCGATACGGCGCTCACGGATGTGGCCTTGTGCAGACGTGCGGATACACCCGTTTGCCAGGCGGCTGATTCATTCCAAGCCTCTGATCGCAAAGCGCAAGCGACAGTTTGCTCAAAGGCGAGGTCCGCTGAATAGGCTATGAAAAGCGTGGCGCGAACACTGGATGGGCCATGGGGATGGCCTTGACGCCGGACTGCAATGTTCCACCCGAACAACCCTCTCCAGTTTATGGAGAGAGTTGTTCGTTGAAATTGCATCGGGTTAATTTTGTGCGAGTGCGAGGTCTTCGGCCTACCCGCAGCCATTGCCCTTTCGGCTTACCGTTTGCGATGTGCGCAGGTCGGTCCCAGCCTTGTCTACCGCCACCACACGATATTGGCATACCTTCAACAGGTCGGCAGCGATCGCAATTGAGGTTTCAAAACCAGTGCGCGACACATGCGCCAGCGTGGTGAATGTGTTGCCGTCGGCGCTGCCTTCGATGCGCCACGCGGATACTGCGGTTGCGCCGTTCCAACTGAAATACAACTTGCCGTCTTGCGCTACCAGCGTCGGCGCAGTGGTGGGCTGGCCGACCCATGGCAACTTGTACCAGCGATAGACAAGACCACCTGGCGGAACGATTTCCAACTCCAGCACTTTGTTGCCCTTGGGATCCACCTCGGTGGCGATGCTGCGCGGCCCGCCCCAACCGATGAACGAATTGCCGTCGCTCAGGCGCTGCACATTGCCCATGAACACGCCATAGACATCGGGCTTCTGGCGGAATTCCCATGACATCGCCACAGTGCGCTTGGTCTCGTCCACCTGCAGTTGCAACGCGCGCGAAAACAGAATGTCGCGGTTGTTGCCGTTGTCGAACATTGTCATCACGCCATGGCCCAGCCAGAGCACATCGTGCTGATACGAGAAGCTGGCCCCGGCACCCATCTTGAAATCGCTCTTCTTGCCGCCCATGCGCCACAACACCTTGCCCGTGTCGCGGTCAACCTTAAGAACAGTCGATGCGTTTCGCACCGAAATCAGCAAGCTGCCGTCTTCCAGCAAAGCTAGCGAGTTGTTGTGAAACGGGTCGAACGGGTCCGAGTTCATCTTCTCGTAAGTCTCGGCGAAGCCGAGATGATCGCTCGTATGCCAATCGAGCAGCACATTCCCGGCGGGATCGATCTCTTGCACGATTGGGTCGAGCAGCATCGTCTTGCTCAGCCCGCCCTGGGCCGACAGGTCGATTGGGATCTGGTCATAGACCATCAGGATCCTGTTGCCGTTCGGCAAGAACAAAATGTCGTGGTTATCGGTTTCGTAACCTTGGCCTGCCCCAATCGTGGCGATTGACTTATACGACGCATCTATCAACTTGTATGCGCCGTCGGCCCCCCAGTTGCTGCCGGTGCCGTCGAAGTAGATCAGGCGGCCATCGGGCAAGGCACGGAAGTCGACATACGCGCGGTTGGGTAGCATCGTCTGGTAATAGGCCAGTTCCCCCTTTTCATCGAGCATCAGCAAATACGGATGCGGCGTGAAGAATGTGCTGAAGAAGATGTATTGGCCGGTGTTGATGCCGGAATAGTTGGTGAAGGTGATGACTGGTAGCGTGGCTGGCGCGGTCACATAACGCGGTTTGGGTGGAGCCGCCGTGGACACCCCCGTGGACACCGCCGTGGACACCGCCGTTGGCGCGGGGGTGGCGTTTGCCGCACCGGGTGCGGCTGGCAGCCGGATGGGGACTGGCTTAGTGACATAGGGCCATTCCCGGCGCGAGACGCCAAAGCTGAATGACTGGGTCGCGAACGCAGGCCCGCTGAAGCTGACCGTGACCGACTCACCGGCCGCAAACCGGAGTGCCGGTGTGAAGATGATAGTGCGGTTGTCGCTGGCTAGTATGGTTTTGCCGCTGACCAAGCCCGATGCGCTGCCGCGCACGTTGAACTGGGTAGCGGCCATAACCGTACTCGATACGGGTGTGGCGAAACGGAGAGCGATGGTCGTGGCGGACGAGTAATGCTGGGCACCTGGCTGCGGTGAAATGTAGATGGGGGTGAGCAGTGTTGCGGCGGCGGCTGGAGGGGCGAAGCCGAGCGGCATTAGTAGGCTTGCGGCCAGCACAGATGCGAATCTGTTCAATTGGGTAACCTCTCTGGAACATGGTGCGCCCGTGGCTGCTGAGAATCGGCGGGGCGTCTTCTATAGGATTTGCGTTGCTCGCTGATGTACCCTGGAATGAGGGCTTTAATGATGGTTAGTTCTAAAGCCACCATGCCAGTGTAACGAACTTCCTATTTTATCCAGATCGTCGTTTGACACTGTCACAGTACAGAGTTTTGAACGATTAATAGACCAGCGCAATTGAAAAAGAGCCTGTTTTTTAGAACTCTATATCCGCTAGCGAACTTGGTCACCCTCCCTTTTGCCCTCTCCCACTGACTTTTGCCGTAGGGTCCTTTTTCTGGCGTTCGGCAACCTCCCGCCAAAATTCGTCAGGCTTTAACGTTCGCCCAGCTTTCACGCTTTTGCGTGAACGGCCCAGCATTGCTTGAAAACGTGGAGACCGCGCCAGCAACAAACGTTCCAAATCAACATCATCCGTCGGCACGATCAATACGGCCGCCGTCCGCCCGTTCTTTGTAATCACGATCGGGCCGTTCATCTCGACTTCATCCAGGTAGGTATGAAACTTGGCCTTCACTTCTGCAAGTGGTGCTAATCTCACGAATCAAACACCGCACTCCCCACAAGCAACCGATTGCCCTTTCTCACTCCAATCGCGAGCACATATACGGTCTTCTCGGCTTCATCACTTCATAAAGCGCACGGAACTCGATTTTGACAAAGCAGTATTAGGCGGATATGTCCGTAGACCGCAATCCTTTCAGATGTGGATGCGTGTCAATGCGCCGTAGTCCATCGTTACGCCAGTCATGTTTATCAGCCCGGTCGTTGTCACTTGCATCGTCGTGCCAGATGCGCCATTCGTCGCACAGGATTTGCAGCAGCGCCGGCCAGCGCCCGCTCGTCTCCAGAATCCATGACTCATCATCATCATCGGTCATATGGCTGGCGTGACTGACACCGCTGGCGATCAGCATGCGTGCTTCCGGTATGGTCAACGGGCCAAGCGGCACTGTGTTGAAGATATTGAAGAAGCGCGAGGTCATTGACTGTTCAGCAGCCAGCCTTGCCGGATCGTCATGGGCACTCGCGATGAAGGCTAGATTGCCATCGGCGGCTGAACTAGCCAAGGCACGCAGGCTGTCCCATAACGGCTGACTGAGTTCTGGCACCCGTAAACCGGCATCGATGTCATCCATGATGACCACGGCTGGCAGCTTCCATCGATGTGGCTCGGTGAGGATATCCATAAAGATATCAAGCGTGCAATTGTCAGGCGCGGCGATACCCAACTCGCTCAAGATATGCCGCAAGAGCAAGTCGAGTTTGTGCATACGCGCATCCTGAAAGTCGATCCAGGCCCAGCGGTAGCTGTGAGCATTCGGTAACCAATCGTGTTTTTGACCTGCACGCAGGGTGTTAGGCGATGTGTTGTGGATGCGGCGCAGGTAGTGCAATAGCGATGTCTTGCCGCTGCGTTTGGGACCGACGAGGGCAACATGTGACATTGGTATCTGTCCCCACCATCCGAAAATACGCCGCAGCTCACGCTCGCGGCCAAAGAATTGCCGCGGCCGGGTGACCGGCGGGCCAGCCACAAACGCCCCATCAGGCTGGGTAGGTTGTGCTGCCGGGAGTACTCCGCTACCGTTCCAACGTTGACTATTGCTGCCTTTGTCACGTTCCATCGTCACGATCACTTGTGCAGCGGTGCGGGGGTTTGGGTGACCCCCGGCGCGCATAAAATGCTGTAGCTCTGCCTCGTCCAGCGCGCGCAGGTAGAACAGCGTCTTTGATAGCGACTCCAACTCGGTCGTGTCAGTTGGCACATTGCCCCGGCGCAGGTAGGCGATGAACGAGCCACCCGCTGCACGATCGAGCGCATACCCTAGTTCATCTTGGATGACGTCGAGGTTCTTATTGGTATCGGCCTTGATGCGCCTGAGCGCGGTCGTGAGTAAACCAGCGAACTCATCGGGCAAAGGTGTCGTCATCTTCGATGCCCCCCGCTACAAAAAGTTTGTAGTGCCACTTGCGCAAGGTTACTACAAACTGCCGGTAGCTCCAGAGCCTTAGCCTTAACGTATCGTCAGGTGTGCCCCGTGTGCATAACGCTGAGAGGCAGCGATTGGGTTGCGACACAAAGGGAAGAAAGTAGCTGCCTGGGTATGCGAAGCGCGTAAAGGGAGGCGTTTGATGGACATAAAGTTATAGCCGGCGCCGGGATATAGACAAGCCTTTGATCACCATGCGCAGGGACCACAATGGCACTCGGCGCAAGCGCAGGCCGATTTTGGGCGGGTAAGGTTCACTGGACTCGGATTTGCGCTGATCTTCAGGTCGCTCGCCGGACTGGTGTGCTACATCGGCGCGCAGGTGCATGGGTTGATGGATCACGCCGGTGTGTGCGACGACGGCCTCAGACAGCGACTACGCCAAAATCCACCTTTGAGGTCTTTAATTTGAGACGCTGAGCACTGTGGATCGCAGACCCAACTTTCGCCCGAAATGCGGTCCCACGGGTTTTAGCAACGCCCGGCATCACGAACGACACAGGCTGCTGGCCTGGCTTGGTTGCTGAGTGTCAGCCGCACTGGTCCAAGATCGAATCAAAGTTGAATGCCGGTCGAATCGTTGGGACCTGCCTCATTCCGGCCCGATTCGTGTTTATTCACTATCAGCGAGGTAAACAAGCGGTGTTACGACCTGTTCAAAGGCAAGAATCAACTACCGGCATCGTCCGCACAAAGTTGCATGCCCAATGTCACGCCTGTTGCGCCTATCACTCCGCGCGGCGCGGTCGCACATCCCAAACAGGCTTGCATCAGCCCTGGACTGGAGATCAAGAGACGTGTCTCAGGTTGAATGGCTTTAGCAGCACACTCCACCTAAAAACTTGGGTGGTGCAGTCAGACGCACCAACGTCGCATAGCGTATAGCCCAAATGGGTAGAGAAGTCAAACTCGAATGTGCTTACCTTCATCCTCCGATGCGGGGTTCGATCTATGGATCACCGACATCACGACATGGTTGGCCGGGACGCGCTGGCTCGCCGCAGTCGACGACCCGCACACGTTCGCCCGTGCGGTATTGCGTTCAATCACCGATCGTGGCGCGACGGTCTCCGCCAAAACGATCGGGCGCGAGCGCCTGCTACATATCAGCGCCATCGTTTATGACTTGTGCATAAGCCCGGATCGAAGCCGTCAAGAGCAAGGGTATACCCTGCTAGGTGAGTATCTTTTTAGGGCTGCGCGTGTCATTGAGGAAGACACCGCGCTGGCGCAGGATGCGACCCAGGAGGCCTTGGAGCAGACGTACAAAAAGATCCGCTCGGTGCGGCACGGCCGTCTCTTTTTGTGGTGGTGCAAGACGGTGCTGGTGCACAGCTTGCAGGCGTTGCAGGAGGCGCGAAACAAACGAGCGTTGCGCTACGTGCATCTGCCTGACGATGATGAACGTGAGCCAGGTGAGACGCGCTTGGTCGATCCCGAACAATTATCGGTTGAACAGAGCGTCGATAATGCCTTAAGGTGCGCCAGTCTGCGACGTTGGGTGGCCGAAACACGCCTGCTGACCCCTCGACAGAAGCGGATCGTCCAACTCGTCTTTATCGAGGAGCACAATACAAGTGCCGTGGCGCACATGCTGGGAATCAGTTTGGGTGCGCTTTATGTCGCACTGTATCGGGCCAAGGCTCGGTTGCGAGAGTCCATTGAGCGGACAGACGAGTTGCGCGCGTTTGGATTGGATCTATAGTCCGGGATGTGGCGAATAAGACTGATCCCGCACGGACCAAGCGCGCTGCTGACGAAGAAGTAAATGACCTCACAATCGCTGAGTATGTGGCTGCCGAACTTGATGGGCAGCCGGTCGCGCAGCTGTTTCCACAGGTTCAAGAACAATTGCAATCGAGTGCACACACGAGAAAGATATACGAGCACTTGCGCGCGATCGAGTTGGCTGAGCGGGAAGGCCGGCTGGATAGCAAGGAGCGGACGTTTACGGCTGATTTGTCATTTCTGAAGAATAAAGGTGTGATAAGGGCGAAGACTCATAGGTAGCTGACGGGCATTTGGGCATTTGTCTTGTCAGCAACTCAGGAGCAACCCAATGCCGCCCCCGCCCAGCGCGTAGATGATTGCGTTTTGCACTGCGCCTACCTCGGTACTTGCCGTGGCGGGTTAAACCGCAGATACGATGCTTATGTGATTATTGAATGAGACGACGAGCGGAATGGTCCGAATCTTTGACGATGAGCAGTTTGTTTATTGGTGAATAGCTGACGGGTTTTTGCCCCGGTCAACGACTCAATGGACTCAACTAACCATCTGAACCATCACTACTTGTGTCATGGCCAGGATCAGACAACCAGTCGTAATTCACACCGCCCCCACCTCATTTGACGTGTTGGTTCAAGCAAACAGGATAATGCTCTGTGCATGTGGCCTGTGACAGGTGCCTGGCATAAAGGGAAATCGAGAAGTCCAATTTAAGCGAATAGTTGACGGGTATTACTCCGTCAACTACTCAAGTGCGGCTAAATGCCACCACCGTTGCCACCGGGACCCGGCTCGCATGTCAAAAGGCTCTTCACGATACTCACCTCCTCGCTTGCCTCACAGGTCAAGCGACAGATAGGAGGGATGCCGTGGAAAATTCCTTACAAATTACCCGGGACATTCCCGATGCGCGAGAAGTTGCGCGCATGCTGATTCAGCACGAACAATTTCGCGAGGCATGCAATGTGCTTCAAAACATTGGCTCGGACGTTGAGGTGCTTTGGATGCTTGGCATTGCACTGTCTGGGTTGGATGAGCATACATGCGCCATTCAAGTGCTCAGTGATGTCCAAAACCAGCTAGCCGATAAATTGAAGCAGGCGCGTTGCGGTATCGACATCGCAACTGCTTATGCACGAACCGGAGACACACCTCAGGCACTTGCGATTTGTGCCGAATGTGAGTCCATCTTCAAGCGCGTTGGTAGCAAGACTGATTTGCTCCGATGCGAATATGTCCGCGCTGCTGTGATGTTACGTCAAGCAAGACATGATGATTGTTTCCATGCTTGTATGTCGCTTGCAAAGCTCTGCTGGAGTGAAGGACTGCAAGCGGAATGGGTCATGACGCTTGCGCTTGCCGCTTTAGCAGCCCGCTCAAATGGAAGGTACGACATTGCCTTGCAATGCGCTGAACAGGCATTGCCAGTCGCATATGAATTGGAAATGTGTTTCCGCATTGCCGTGCTTGAAGCCCAATGTGCGCACGCTCATTTTGAGCGAGGGGCGCCGGAGCAGGCCATGACATGCTTGGCACGCGCTCAACTATTCTGCATCCAAAGCGGCACACAGCTACTGTGGGGCGATATCAAGATACTCACTGGAAATGTTTTGTCAGCCCAGGGTCAATTTCAGAAGAGCGTGCAGACTCATGCCGAGGCGATCCATATTTACGCGACCGCGGGTTATTTGGAAGGCGTGGCGATTGGCAATGTCTGTATTGGCCAAAGCTATCTGGATGTTGGCTCGTATGCCGAATCCTTACGGCATCTACACTTTGCCGAAAAGACAGCTCCACAAGGCGGGCGTGCCTGGAGTTGGGCGTTGTTCGTCAAGGGTAAGCTGTTTAGACAGTTGGGCATGGCTCACTACGCACGCGAAGCGTTATTATCGGCCTTAACAATCTTTGAGGCCTCCCGGCAATGGACCATGGTCGCGCAGGCTGCAGCCAAGTTGATCAGTGTCGCACTACCTGCCGACCAAATCCGAATCCTCGAACTAGCAATTCAAGCCGCCGAGCGTGCGGAAAGCTCGATTTACGCTGCCACTGCCAAGCGCACTCTCGGTGAAGCATTACTAGCGCGCGGCGAAGAAAGCTTAGCGAGGCGGTATCTTCACGAAAGTGAACACGAGTTTGCGGCCGCGGGGTTGGTATCGGATCAGGCTATTTGTCATCTGCTGCTACTTGAACACGATATTGACGCGGTCTGCGATGTCACTCCCGCTATGCAAGAGGTCGCCGATAAGCTGAGCCAAGAACTGAGCAGCCTGCCCGAATATGCAGCGCGCGTGTCGCTCTTGCGCGCCCAACTAGCCGCACGTAGAAATCCTAGCGATGTGCCGCGCTTGCTGAGGGAAACGCTCCAAGCCGTGCGGCTGATCCGGGCCTCGGCCAGTGACGTGGTGCTTTCCAGCCACGTCTCGGCGACGCTCGACCGTTTTTATCTGCAAGCCCAGCTCCTATCACACACCAGTGACGATGTGCACAGCACTTTGCAGTTTGCCGAAGAGCGGCGCGCCCATTGGCTGAGGCGTATCCTCACCATGCCTGTGCCGCTAAACACTGCGCCAAAACCGGATGCTGAGGCACACACGCGTGAGGCCATGCTAGTGCAACTAACGGCGCTGCGTCAAGCGGCAAAACAGGCCCATACCACTACATCTGTCGCTGCCAGCGGGCAGATGACCACGCTTAGCGCCGCGGCGCTTGAGGCGCAGCGCACCTATCTCGCCTTCGACGAACAGCGCATGTCACAGGCCGACGCAGGCCATACCCGGGCGCAGTGGGCGCTGCGATCCAACGCTGACTTGATCCGCGATTTAACATCCAAGTTCGGTAACCAGTGGACCGCCGTCGTTATCGAACCCCACGCCGCCGGCAAGGGTCAGTGGCTGCGTATCATCTTGACGCCCACTGAGTTAGCCTGCATGACGCTGGAGGCATCCCCTGCTGTGGCGATGTGCATACAACAACTCACCCACCCCGACAAAGGCGTGAGAGCATCTGCCTACGGCGATTCTGCGGCTGCGCGGACACTTCGCCAGGAAGTCGCCCAATTCCTCGATCTGGAGCGTTGGATGCCAGCAGGTAAGCGGGATCATGTGCTCATCCTCGCCCCTTGCGAGCCCTTCGACCGGCTTGCCTTTCCTACCTTGCCCTTGGCCGACAGCTCGCTTTTGATTGATCGAGCCGTGATCCGGCACGTGCCCGCGCTAGACCTCGGGCTGGAAGTCGACGCCAGAAGTGCATTGCAAGATCACAAGGGGCAGGTTCTGCTGATCGCCCCGGTCGACTTTGGTGGAGCAGCCGTGCCACTGCCCTATTCCCAGACTGAAGTTGACGGCATTCATGCGCTCCGGCCAGACGCGGAGGTTTTGATGGGCGCAGCTGCCAGTCGGGATGCCGTGAGGGCAAGACTCAACGGTGCGAGACCAGGTGCATTTGATCTCGTGCATTTTGCCACCCACGCCGAGTTCGACCCAAACCGGCCGCGCATGAGTGGTATTCGACTGCGCGACGGCTTGATCGCGTTGGACGAAATTCTGCAATGGCGATTTGAAGCCCGCATGGTCGTGCTGTCAGGATGCGACGGTGGCCGCTCGCTTGGCGTCGGGGGGGAGGAGCGTATCGGCCTGGAAACGGCGCTGATCGCCTCAGGCGCGCGCTCGGTCCTCAGCTCGCAGTGGCGCACGGTTGACTTGGCCAACGCGCAATTTATGTCTGATGTGTTGCGGGAATGGGTCAGCCATCGTGATGGGGCGCGCGCCCTTGCCAGCGTGCAACGTGCCAGGTCGTCTCATGCGCCACTGGGCTGGGCGAGTTGGCGGCTGACAGGGTTATGTTGACTGTCACGGCACCATAAAGTGTGCCACTTATCTTGACATGCGGCTAGTCAACGCTACATTTTTACTAAAATTCCCGTTTGCTCAAACTGTTCAAATTCAAGCTGCTCAGCCATGGAAACACGTCCTACTGCTTACCACCGTCAGGCGCTGTTCGACGCTGCTCGACATGCGCCCGTGACCACGTTCATGCCACATGCACCCGCCCATCATATCCAGGCCGTTACGGCCATCCTAGTCCGCAATATCCTGAGCAACCGCGTTGTTGGGTTGCTATCTAGCCAGGACGTGAGGGATGTCCGGCCCTGGATGTACGCCTACGTGGAGAAGCTAGCGACCTATTTCAACCAGGAGCACGCCCTATGGCTGCGATTGCGCTCCCCGGTAGCCAATGACGAACTGCTGGAACTGATCGGTGATTTGGCAGCACAGTGCACGACGACCTCACCCGCGCAGATGGATGTCACCGGACAGGCTTTCGTGCAAGTCAAGGATTGTCTGCTGTTCTACCCCTTCGACCTGCCAATAACTGTGTGGGTCAGCAAGATTGTGCGCCAGTGCGTCGTGGCTTATTTGATGCAGCGCGATGACGCAGCGGTCAAATGCGTGCCCATGTCCGCCCTAACATTCCGGCAGTCTGTCGAGGTCGAGGAAGCGCGAGACGGCCTGGACGCCTACCAGCGCGTCGAATCCAAGATCGACTTCGACGTGTTTTGGGGTGCGTTGTCGCTCATTGACCAGCACATTCTGCACCTAAAGCTAGCCGGAGCGACCCCGGCTGAGATCGCCCTTCAGGTAAAGCTCAAGCCTCGAACAGTCTATGCCCGGGTTGCCCGGATCGGCGAACAGTTGCGTGGCGCCGGTCTGGTGTGACGTGTTGTCGTCATGGCAAGCGTCGATACCGTGTTCGTGAAAGCTCAGCGTGCCCATACGTGCACGGTGGCCGCCGACCGCATCGGCGAGTTGCTGCTCGATGTATCCGTTGGGGTAATCGCTGGCGCACCTACGCGCAGTAGCGATCCCCCCACTCAAGATGACCCGCTTTCATTGGATGAATACGTGGATGCGGGGATTCTGACTGCTGACCAGGTCGCCCCGATCACGGGGGACGTGTATTTCATGCTGAAGGTGCAGCGGACCTTGACCGATGCAGAGCAATTGACCTTCGTATTCGAAGCGTCATCAGATGCGGATCTCACCGGAATTTCACAGCTCAGGCTCTCCATTCGGGACCAGTCCTGGACAGTGTTGGTGCGACATATCTCGCGACATAACATCCAAGCCCAGGTCAAGATTAAAGAGCAAGATGTGCTCGACCGGCGCAAGCGCCTCGTCCTGCGGCCGATCAAAGTTGAGCTGATGCCTTCAATCGATTTGCCCACTGATTCAGCTTCTAGCGGATAAAGCCGCGAGATAAATTGTGGCGCAGGGTCTGCAAAAAACGCTGCCAAACCCCCTTTAGTAGAAAGACGTATCAACATCTCAACAAGTCTCGAAGCTATCGGCGTTTCAGGTAGTCGTGACGCCTTCCTTTGAGGCTATGGTGGTGCTGGGCAGTCGTCTTAGACGTCTTGCGACGCACCGAAGCGCAGCGATGCGCCACGCGGTGCTGGGGGAACCGCAGGGCATGCTGAACACTGAACGACAAAGCCTCTGGGGGTGGCAGTCCCTTTTCCCTAGCCTTCGATCCGGGCAACGCCCAGGGGCCGCGTTATGTCCGCTTCGTGTCCCATCGCCTGCCTGGGATATGTAGCGGCGCGAGTGTAACAGCCACGCGGAAACGTCGATGCGGTTGCATTTCTGGGTAACAAACTACGACGGACAAGTCGATGTCAAACACGCTGCACATCCAGCTCTTGGGCGGCTTCAAACTGACGCAGGGTGATCAACTCATCCAGGGCGTTGACGCACCACGACTGCAATCGATGCTAGCGTATGTGCTGATGTGCTGCCGCACACCCCAGCTACGCCAGCACATTGCCTTCACATTCTGGCCCGACGCAAGCCAGTCTCAGGTGCGCAATAACTTGCGCCAAATCCTGCATCAATTGCGCCAGGCGCTGCCGGGTGCCAAGCACTTCATTCATGCTAGCAGCACCACTGTGCAGTTGGTAGCAGAGGCCGAAGGTGTCCCTACGGTCGATGTGGTTGCGTTTGAACAGGCCATCACACGCGCAGCGGCGTCTAAGCGCCGCGACGATTTGGAAGAGGCTGTTGCGCTCTACAGCGGCGATCTCCTGCCGGACTGCTACGACGATTGGATCGGTCCCGAACGCGAACGACTACAGCGGATGTTCACATCCGCGCTCTGGCAACTGACGGCGTTACTTGAACAGCAGCGCGATGTCAACCATGCCATCCCATATGCGAAGCGTCTGTGTGAATTAGACCCGCTTGACGAAGGTCCGGTTACGGTCCTCATGCGCCTGCACGCCCTGAACAATAACCCGGGTGCGGCACAGCGCATTTACCAGGCCTATGCAACGGCGCTTCTCCGCGAGCTTGGTATTGAACCAAGCCGAGACTTGCGAACACTGCGCGAGCGGCTGCTTCGCGCGGATGCCCTAGCGCCAGAGATAGCGTTACCTTCGACCATCGAAATTGCCGCACCTTTAATTGGCCGCCAAGCGGCGTGGGAATTGTTGCACCGGGCGTGGGAGAAGGCGGCGCGCGGGGAGGCCCGTATGGCGTTGGTGTCCGGAGAAGCTGGCATCGGCAAGACGCGGCTGACCGAAGAACTGGTGGTGTGGGCCACAAAGCAGGGGATTAACGTAGCACGCACCTCAGCCTATGCAACCGGGGACGCCTCCGGGGACGGTTCGGCCTACGCCCCTTTGCCTGGGTGGCTACGCAGCCCATTCCTTCGCAACCACTTGACAAGCCTGGATACGATGTGGTTGTCCGAGATCGCGCGCATCCTGCCCGAGTTACAGGTCGAGCGGCCCGATATCCGCCCACCCGTGTTTACGGGCGATCCATCTGGGCGGCAGCGCTTTTTTGAGGCACTGGCGCAGGGTGTGCTGGTCGCCGGTCAACCGCTGCTCTTGGTCATGGATGATATGCAGTGGTGCGACCCAGAGACGCTAACCTGGTTGGGCTACCTCTTACGCTTTGACGCCTCAGCCAAGGTGCTGATCGCCGGCACGGCGCGTCTGGAAGAGGTGGACAACAAACACCCACTTAGGCGCATGCTGCTCAATCTACAGGCCCGCAACCAGTTGGTCGAGATCAAGCTAGGACGGCTGGACCCAGGTGAGAGCGCGCAACTCGCCAGCCACATTTTGAATCGCCCCATCGAGCAGGGCGAGGCGACGCGGTTATATCAAGACAGCGAGGGTAACCCGCTGTTTGTAATCGAGATGGCGCAAGCGGACGAGGCGAGCGACCCGGACAAGCGTCAGCTACCGCCGCGTGTGCAGGCCGTCCTCGCAAGCCGTCTGGTCCAAGTCTCCGACGCTGCCTGCGAAGTGATGGGTGTAGCGGCGGCATTTGGGCGGGTATTCAGTGTCGATGAACTGGTCAGAGCCAGCGGGGCGGGTGAAATGGGCGTGCTGCGTAGCCTGGACGAGTTATGTCGGCGGGATATCGTGTGGGCGCAAAACGTGGACGCACTTATCTACGACTTTACCCACGCCAAACTGCGTGAGGTGGCCTATGCCCAACTCAGCCCTGCCAAACGGCGGCTGCTACAGCGCCGGGTGGCGCAAGCGCAGGTCATTGAAACCACGCATGCAACCGAACTTGAGGGGGTGACGCTACGCCGGCCGGTGCCATATCAACCCACGCCACGGCCGCAGTTGCCCTCACGTCCAGTCTTGCACCAGCCCAGGTCGCGCCATCGGCGTGTCAAGGACTAACGCGATCTTTTGCCACCGGGTTGCCGCTAGCCCTACCTGAATGCGTTGCCAGACTTCAGCGACTTGTGTCACCACGCCGGCTTGTCTGACGCTTGGACCTCGCGGCAGGCAAGCCAGTTGGGCGAGCTGTTATGCGCATGGGGCGATCAAGTAGGTCGGGTGATGTTTCAGGGCATCGCCAACTGACGTCGCAGGCTTACGTCAACGGACAATCAAAATGATTGATCCACTATGTCTCCTGGGTTGCAAGGGCGCCGCCTCAATCTGGTCTGGTCGTGGCCGCCAGCTTCGCCACAGCCCGTTGCGGCTCTACTGCTTTGCTCACTACGCCCAATTCACCGATTGCCATGGGCGTTGGTCGAAGGCCGATCACGGCCCGTCTTTCAGTGCGAGCGCTGCCAAATTGCAACATCTCGACCATGCGCCGTTGAGCATTCTGACGCATCCGTTCGGCGGCGTCGCGGTCCGGCTATTCGACGACCCAACGCTCGGCAGCTCTTCAAATCAGACAGCGCAGCTGAGTTCACCAGGGCTCATTGGGTTATTGGGTCGTCCGAATCGATGCTGAATCGATACCGGTGTTTGCCGCCCAGCATTGACGGCTGGTCAAGTGTCGGGCCGCGACGTGCCGACATGCCGAAGTGCCATTCTTCAGCCGCCCATTGACTCTTCGCAGGCCAGCATGCATTACCGCTCACGCACCTTGGCTAAACCAGCGCCGGATTAGCTCAATTTTGAAACGAACCTGATCGCCGTTCTGTTCGATCAATTCACGGCGCGACAGGCGCTCCAAGATGGTCGGCGCTGACAATAGCTCGCCCGCGCCCGCGCTAGTACGAGCCCCGACCAGCGAACCTGTGCGCGCGAGTCTGCGTAGTGCG
>Ga0075021_10000376_pt1 | contig 24069 bp, 22 predicted proteins | sample ColStrG_CSR_2012_FD_72749 | JGI IMG/M metagenome (GOLD analysis project Ga0075021, IMG submission 72749) | Freshwater sediment microbial communities in response to fracking from Pennsylvania, USA - Cold Stream Run_MetaG_CSR_2012 | ecosystem: Environmental > Aquatic > Freshwater > Creek >...
CAGCAGCGCCGTGGCAGCCTTGACCAAGCGCATCCGAAAGGAACCTGTAGAGACTTTCTCGGTGGGTTATGCCGAGGAGGCATTCAGCGAACTGGGTTACGCGCAGGAAGTGGCGACCCACATTGGGACCAAGCATCACGAGGTTCGTGTATCGAAACAGGAGTTTTTCGACGCTCTGCCGCGCCTCATCTGGCACGAGGATGAGCCTATTGTTTGGCCTTCCAGTGTCGCGCTCTATTTTGTCGCCAAGCTGGCCCGGGAACGCGTAACCGTGGTCCTTACCGGAGAGGGAAGCGACGAAACGCTGGGCGGTTACAGCCGCTATGCTTTAACCCTCTGGAATACCCGCGCCGACTCTGTCTACCGCGGCGTCACGCCTTCGTTCTTGAGGCAGAAGGTGCGGGGCGCGATCCAATCGAACGCGTTAGGCGCCACCATGCAGCGGCGCTTCGAGCATACGTTTCTGGGCCGCGATGGCGCGAATTGGGAGTCGTTCTATTTCGATAACTTCTATTCAGCTTTTGCCCAATCCGAGCAGGCAGCCCTGCTCACTCCGGACGCGCAGCGAGCTGCCGGGAGCGTGTACGGCAATGTAATGGACGCCTGGGGCAACTCCTCCGGCGACCTCCTGCACAAACTGCTCTATACCGACATCAAAACCTACCTGGTCGAATTGCTCATGAAGCAGGACCAGATGAGCATGGCCGCTTCCATTGAGAGCCGCGTTCCTTTCCTGGACCACGTCCTCGTCGAGCAAGCCATGCGCGTACCCACCAAATACTTGTTGCAGGGCCTTTCGGGCAAGATGATTTTGAAGCGCGCGTTGGAAGACATCCTCCCGCACGACATTCTTTACCGCAAGAAGATGGGATTCCCCACGCCGTGGTCCCGCTGGTTGCAAGGCGACCAATTGGCCGAGGTGGAAGCCATGCTGACGAGCGAGCGCAGCGAGGCGCGGGGCTTATTCCAAATGGATGCGCTCCGCGAAATGTTTGCCGAACACCGCAAGGGGCAGCGCGATCACACCAATCGCATCTGGCGGCTGATGAATCTCGAGATCTGGCATCGCGTGTGTATTGATGGAGAAGCCCGAGCGATTGCGGAGCCGGTTGTCACGCATCTCACGTCGGCGACATCGCAATAGCCAATGCGGCGATAGCCGCACTTTTATAACACTTGTCATTCTGAGCGCAGCGAAGAATCCCTTTCAAATACCAGCCGTCTTCACATGAAAGGGATTCTTCGCTGCGCTCAGAATGACAAGGAAACGGATAGCACCTAGCGGTGCTGTTGCCCCAACTCTGCATTTCGGGTCAGTTCCAGAATCTCAGCCTTGAGTCCGACCCCGCCTGCAATCAGCCCCGCCAACTTCGGCTTGCGGTTGTTGAACTTTAACGGCGATTCATCCAGAGTGCTCACGAATCCGCCAGCTGAGAGGATCAGCGCTACTCCCGCCGCCACATCCCACTCGTGCTTGGGCGTAAGCGTCCAGGTAGCGTCGGCGACGCCTGCAGCGACGCAGCCCAGCTTGTATGCCACCGAGCCGGTGTGGCGCACTTCGAAAGACTTGCCTTCAAACTGCTTCCACTCACCGCGTTTGATCTCGCTGCGGCTGGCCAGAACTACAGCACCGGTCATGCTGGTGCGCTGGCTGGGTCGGGCCGGCTTTCCATTGCTCAGAAGTCCGGTCCCAACCGTCCCGACGAAAACCTCTCCGGTGGCTGGGTTGCAAATTCCTCCCGCGTAAGGCTGACCATTGCGCACGAGGCCAATGGAAACACACCACTCCGGCAGCCCTTCGACGAATTCGCGCGTGCCGTCGAGCGGATCGACGATCCACACCCATTCGCGCTCCAATCGAACCGGATCGTCCACGCTCTCTTCGGAGAGCCAGCCCTCTTCGGGCCGCAGCAAGATCTTGCGCAGCGCGGCGTCCACTTGTGTGTCGGCCTCCGTTACAGGATCGTCCCCTTGCTTGAATCGTGTCGCTACGTCTCCCGGAGTAAAGCGGGCAAAGATCGTGCGCGCTGCATCGAGCGCTTCGTTGATGCGCGAGAGAACTTCCGTGGCAGTGTGGGTTGTAGAAGTAGAGTTCATAAGTTTGGATTAATCCTATCTAGTAATCTTCTGCTCAATTTCCCGGGGAAGGGTTTGGGGAAGGGCACGATTTCAGTCGTGCCGTTAATGTCTCAGTAGGGCTGGGCTTCAGCCCCTGAGGGATATTTTGTAAAACTATGCCCACAACATACGCGCGCCCGTAATTAGCAGGACACCGCACAGAATCCGCCGCAGCCAAAGCACAGGAACCCGTGTAGCTAGGTATGCGCCGAGCAGTCCGCCCGGTATCGAGCCAATCAGCAATCCGCCAACCAGCGTGAAATCAATGTTGTGTAACTGGAGATGCAAAAGGCTGGTGAACCCGGTAAGAATGACCGCGTGTACGATGTCCGTCCCGACCATGACTCGCGCAGGATAACTGTAGAACAAAAGAAGAAGCATCATCACAATACTGCCGGAACCTACAGAAGTCATGCCGACCAGAAACCCAGCCAGCAGGCCGATGACCGTCATCCCAAAGAACGACTTCGCGGTGGGTTGACGGACTTCCAGTTCCTTCTCGAACCTGCCTTGCAACAGCAAAAGCATCGGAATGCAAATCAGAAGAATTCCAATCGCATGGGCGATGAAGTTGTTCACGCCGGCTCCGTACAGTGTCCGGAGATGCTTCAGGAACTGAACTCCGCCGTAGGATCCCGGGATGCTGCCGCACGCAAGCGCGATCACGACTTTGCGCCGCACCGTGCCCTTGGTCAGGTGGACCCAGCTGGTTCCAATTTTTGTGATGAAGTTAAAGAGGGCGTCGGAACCGACCGCCAGCATTGCGGGGACGTGCAAACCATAAATGAGGATGGGGAGCAGCATCACGCCGCCCCCCAACCCCGTCATTCCAATCAGGGCGCCGACCAAAAAGCCAACGAGGATCTTCATTTCGAACATAGTTAGAAGCGCTCTCGCCGACTCGTAGGATCGTTACCCTTGCTTTTCATCGCTGACGCCGATGTAGCCTTCGCGTTCCAGGTGAAGAACGATTTCCTGGGCCGCTTCTTCCGCGCTCAAAGCTCCGGTGTCGATGGTCATGTCGGCCTTCTCCGGAACTTCGTAAGGATCCGAAATTCCAGTAAACTCCTTCAAGATACCAGCACGGGCCTTAGCGTACAGGCCTTTGCGGTCGCGCTGCTCGCAAACTTCGACCGACGTGGCAACGTGAACCAGAATAAACCCGCCACCCGGCTCGATCATTTCCTTCACGGCCTTACGAGTCGCTTCGTACGGCGCGATCGGAGCGCAAACGGCAATACCGCCGTTCTTGGTGATCTCCGAGGCCACGTAACCAATGCGTCGTATATTGATGTCGCGATGCTCCTTGGAGAACCCAAGTTCGGAAGAAAGATTTTTGCGGACGAGGTCGCCGTCGAGGATAGTGACCGGACGGCCGCCCATTTCGAGGAACTTCACCATCAAGGCATTCGCGATGGTCGACTTGCCCGAACCCGAAAGCCCGGTGAAGAACACCGTGAAACCCTGCTTGGCGCGAGGCGGATAGCTGCGGCGCAATTCGCGCGCAACCTCCGGATAGGTGAACCATTCCGGAAGGTCGCGGCCCTGGTTCAAGCGGTCGCGCAATTCCGTACCAGAAATGTTCAGCGTTGGCGTGCCCTTGGCAACTTCGTTGTCCGGAGCGTAAATGCCTTCCTTCTCCAGGTACACCATCATGTTGAACGGAACCATGGTGATGCCCATTTCCTTCTCGTGCTTGGCGAAGAGTTCTTGCGCTTCGTACGGACCGTAGAAAGGCTTGCCGGTCGAGTCGCTGCCCGGGCCCGCGTGATCGCGACCCACGATGAAGTGCGTGCAGCCATAATTCTTACGAATCAGGCCATGCCACATCGCCTCACGAGGTCCGCCCATGCGCATTGCAAGGGGCAGCAGGGAAAGCTTCGAGGTTCCTTGCGGAAGCTTTGGCATCAGCAATTGATAGCAGCGAACCCGGGTGTAATAGTCCACGTCGCCCGGCTTCGTCATGCCCACAACGGGATGGATCAGCAGATTGGCTTCCACGTTCTTGGCGGCGCGCATGGCCAGCTCCACGTGAGCGCGGTGCATAGGGTTACGCGTCTGGAAGGCCACAACCTTGCGCCAGCCGAGACGGGCAAATTCTTCACGCAATTCCTTCGGCGTCAAACGAATTCCGCGGAAATCGTAGTGAACCGGAGCTTGCATCCCCTCGATTTTTCCGCCTACATAAACCGGGTTGGTACGGTTGATTACAGAGTCTGCGCCGGGATGCTTCTTGTCCACGGTTCCAAACACTTGCTGTGCTTCCGCGGTGCGATCCGGCTTATAGATATCTTCCACGCTCAGAACGGCAAGCATTACGCCTTCCGCGTCGCGCAGAGCCAGCTTCCCGCCCACGGCCAGCTTACCCGCAAACTCTTCCGGGAGATCCAACGTGATCGGCATCGGCCACAGAGTGTTATCGGCCAGCCGCATATTCTTACAAACCGACTCGTAGTCGGCCTTCTTCATAAAGCCGCGCAGAGGCGAGAAGCCTCCGTTCATCAGGAGCTCCAAATCGCAGAGCTGGCGCGGGGTTAGGTCCCAGGATGGGAAATCTTTGGAAGCGGCTTGTAATTCTTTCTTGCGGTCCGCGGTGGCAATCAGATCCACCAATTCGCCGCCGTGTGGGCTGGTTAGATGACTTGTCGACAACTCGTTGCTCCTTCAATCAAAGTAAGATTTCGAAACCTTCATCCGCCAATTCCGCGAGGAAGAAACCAGCGAACCACAAGCTACAAAAGCGTACGGCACACAATCGCTAAAGCAATGCCTAACATCGTCCAAAACTTCCACCTGAGGGGATTTTCAACTCAGATCATCTCATCGGCAGGCACAGGTTCATCGCTGCTGACATTCGATTCGATATGTTCTTTTCACTGAAAGTTGCAACTCGGAGACCGTTTACCCCAGCCGCTGTAAATTCATTAACTCTATCAATTGAATGGCTTTATGACTATTGGCGCGGCTTGCGAGCGGTATGTCGATGTCAGGTGTGCACCGAATTGCACTTATCCCAGACCTCAATTTACCCTTACGGACAAAATGTTGCGCTGCAAACGCCATCGTGGGTAACCAAACCGAAGGTTACCCCGTTCCACGCTGATAAGAAACGCAGTTGGACCCTGTTGGACTGCCTTCAGTCTAGAGGATTTCCCGCCAAGTTTCCAGTTCGTTCTAGGCACCGGTCAGAAGATTTGCTCTCGAAAAGCCAACTGCAGCGGGGACCTGTGCATCTTCCTAAACAGGCGCCTCGGAGGTAGCACGATTGAGCCTCGGCAGACGCCAGGGAATGCGTTAGACTGGTCTCAATAGAGGAGTCGTTTTATGCGTTTACTGACAGCTGCCCTATTTGCAACCCTTCTGTTGACTGCTTCCAGCCCGTGGAGCCTAGCCCAGAGCCACAAGAGATCGAGCGCCCTCAAGCCGCGTGGCGCCTCCCACCATCAGAGCAGTCCCGGTCTCGTGCCGAGTGTGCGCTCCAAGGGCGGTGCAGCAGACGAGTTGACTAGGATTGAGCACCAGCCTCTGGCTCAGAGTTCTGCAATGTCCCCGCGTCCGAAGCCAGTGCCGCCGACGCTTAAGATGCCGAAGCTCGACAGCGATAGAAAAACAGGGAAGTCTGGGGGCATCAAAGTAAGCGGTGGCCACTCACAAAAAGGGATGACGTCAACCCACCGCTCCTCGGGCGTTGCTGCCCCTCGCATACACTGAGTTTGTGCTTGCAGGCGCTGAGGTTAGGCTGATTGCAGCGGTACAGCGGGTTCCTTCAGCGAATACTTAATCAGGCAGTAAATCGCCCGCACGCCGTCTTTCCAGCCAATTTTCTTGCCTTCTTCGTAAGTGCGACCCCAATAGCTGATGCCGACTTCGTAGATCCTCAGGCGACGCTTTGCGATTTTTACGGTGATTTCCGGCTCGAATCCGAAGCGGTCTTCCTCGATCGGGATGGACTGCAAAATCTCCCGCCTGAAGACCTTGTAGCAGGTCTCCATGTCCGTTAAGTTCAAGTCCGTCACAATGTTAGAGAGCAATGTGAGCAGGCTGTTGCCAACGGAATGCCAGAAGTAGAGCACCCGGTGGGGCCCTCCGCCGAGAAACCGCGATCCGAAGACCACGTCAGCCTTTCCGTTGTCCAAGGGGCCCAGCAGTACGGGAAACTCCTCCGGATCGTACTCCAGGTCGGCGTCCTGCACGATAATGTAGTCGCCCTTGGCCTCCTGAATGCCGCGCCTTAGAGCCGCCCCCTTGCCCATATTGTGCGGCTGCAGAAAGACTCGAATCTGGGGATACTGCTTCTGGAGCTCGTCCAGAATCTCACGGGAGCCGTCCTTCGATCCGTCGTCCACGCACAGCAGCTCCAGGTCAACCGGCACGGCGAGCACCCTACCCACGACCTCGCGCAGGGTGCCGCGCTCGTTGTACACCGGCATTACGACGGATAGCTTCACGGTTGTAGCCTCTCCTTACCAGGGCTTCTTCCACGGCTTCTTCGCCGCCATCCAGAGCACTGCCGTGCACCTGTGGGCGGTTGCAGAGTCTTCATTGTGTCCAACCCTGTTGGGTCCAGCCCCGTGTCTCAATGTGTTCCCGGATGGCCGGAATCACCGAGCAAATAGGAAGTTTGTTCTAAGTAAAACTACGTAGAAAGTGCACGGTTCGACGCGTACCCCGACCGGGTCTCGCGCCTCAGCCTATCTACGAAAGTACCATAGTAACTGCCTTAGGTCTAACCTAATAATTCATTTGTTATCAATAGATTAAGAGAAAAACTCAATGTCCATTCAGAGCTTGGCACAAGAGGAAGAACCCGCCTGTGCAATTCTCAGTCTCAAAATGGCAGTCTGGCTGCTAGGTAACGACCAAGTAACCGCTGAACAACTGACTCTGTTCCGCTCGTTTTCGGACGAGCCGCAGCACTCAAATGCCCCAACTGGCCGCTTGCGGGGGTGGTAGGACGCTACCGGCGAGGTTTGCAGGGTGGCATTAGAAAGCGCCAAGGAAAGGGAAAGGCCAGATGGAGGATTCCAAGGTCCAACTCGGACCACGGGAACGGCAAATCGTCGACCTGCTGCTGCAGGGGTGCGATAACGACGAGATTGCCCGTCAGCTCAATATGGCGCGCCGCACCGTCAAAGCACATTTCAATCGGTTGTTTTTGCGCTTCGGAATTACGCAGGGCATCAAGCGAGTTCAGCTCGCAACTTTACTTTATCGGAGGCAACTGTGCTTACAGGCGAACGTTACGGAAACCGGGTTCCCAGCGAACGGGAATACCGCATCATTGAACTCGTTGCCCAAGGACTCAAGAACAGAGACGTTGCCAACGAAGTCGGCACTACCGAGCACGTCGTCAAGAACTACCTTCGCGTCATCTATGACAAGCTCGGGCTCTGGAACCGCGTTGAACTCGCCCTCTGGTACGAAGCGAGACGCTTCGAATTCTCCCAAGCCTAGTGAGTTTGTAGCGTGGGAGGATGCGGGCGGCACAGCTCGCCGTTCTCCGGTAATTCACTAAGACCGCGGACCTAAGGGAATTGCTCTCGGAACTACTCGCAACCAGCTCGATGGAGTGTTTCGAGAGCAGTTTCAAACTTCGGAATGTTGTGGCGCGCGGCCGCCTGTAGCAGGATTCTGGCTTGGTCGCAATCTCTTGCGACGCCATCTCCACTAGCGTAAAGCCCGGCCAATTCCACGAGCGCCCTGCCATTTTGCCTTCGCACCGATTTCCACAAATAGCGAGCAGCTTCTGCGCTGTTGCGTTCCGAAGCATCTCCGTGCAGATATTTCAACCCCGCCTGAAGATCCGGGTCGGCGGGTTCCGCAGATTTTTCGGGTGCTGCCGTTTCAGCGCCAGATTTGCTATTGTCGGCCCCCTGCGCTAAAGGCCGCTTGTCAGATCTTTCAATTACAGATCTTTGAATGACCGACCTTTCCGCCGCTGGCTTTTGGGCTTGGGACGCGGTGGAACCCGAGGTCACGTGCCTTTCCGGCGTTTGCGGTGACTTGGGCGGCGCGGAATTCACGTTTTCGGCCGCGGTCGGAATCTTGTCCTCCGACACGGCTGGCGGAAGCCCAGCGCCGCTCTGGTCCGAGCCGGCAACATGGGGCTGGCTGGAGGCCGTATTCACAGGGGCCGGCCCCCGATGCAAGGTCCAAACCAGCAGGGCAGAGCCCACAATGAGAAGAGCTGCCGCCGCGAGCCCGCGCGGAATCCAGCGCTTGTCCGGCGCGAGCGGAGTTTCGTGCGGCAAATGGAACGATGAGAAGTCGGTCGGATCGTGCCTTGCACCGGTGGACGCGGTCTCCGGCTCCAAAAGCTCAGGTGACTCATACGCTTCCGGTTCCGGCGCCATTTCCGGCAGATGATCAACTGGGGCCGCGATCACAGCGTCTGCGCTGGCAAGAACCTGTTCGGTGGGACTTTTTCTCTGCGGATCGACTACGTCGACTTCTTCTATCGCTTGCGTTTCTACCGCTTCCATTGTCTGAATATCCGGAACGGGGATGCTCGCCGGAAGCGATTCCTCCACCCGCAGCGAATCGATCGATGAGGCGGCGACAGCTTGCCGTCCCGGCCATGGAAGTACGTGTTCCTCCCATTCCGAGGAGAACCGTGGTTCGGAAAGCTCGGTGTTCAAGGGCGAAGCTTCCGTATCGCTGGCCTGTGGGGGAGGACTCGATACCAGGAGCGGTCGTTCTTCCAGCGGAACAAATGCTTCGAGCGCTACTTCGTCGCTCTTCTCGGAAGGCTGCAAATCCGCGGGAGACACTGCCGCGGCAGGTGCATTCGTCGTGGAGGGAGCTTCTTGTGAGGAAATGTGACCAGATCCGGCTTCTGCTTCCAACTCCCGTAGCAACTTCCCAACCGCCTCATCGCGCCGATCAGCAGGGGTTGTGTAATAAATTTCGGCCCAACGGCCCAGTTGATTGGCGAGCAACGGATTGAGCACCGGACTGAGGCGTTGACTGGGAAGGTCGCGTGATCGCTTCCCGGGTTCTTCCCCGTTTGGATTCGGTACGTCTGTCTCCGTCACGCGCGTAGGTCCCCCTGCAGGTCAATTCTCTTAATTCGATGCCATTTCCCGGCAACTGTCAAAACCCGCTGTGGAAAACTTTGTTGCGAAATCCTCCCTGAAGGCGAGGCTGGGCTTCAATCGCACGCTCGATCGTGGGCTGGCTGGAATTGCTGATACTGGGCTTCGTGTTGCGTGAGGAACCTTCCCTTTTCCGTCTTGCCGAACTCATCCGCCCCGCTGCAGTAGTAGAGGGCCGTATGCATGTCGACCCAGACTTGCGCGTTGGGCGATCCCGCATACACTGCGGTGGGAGCGGGGACTTCGGCAAGGCCTACCGCGACCAGTAGCTGCTCGAAGGGTGTGAGCGCTGGTTGATTGGCTGCGCCGCGCCTGCCGGGGGCCGCCGCATGTGGCCAGAACGCCCACACCAGGCTGAGGGCGAGTATGCCAGCGGAAACGGCCAGGCAGACGTCTGCCCAGCGTTGTGCCAGAAAAGCCTGAAGAGAAGCTTGGCCGTTCCGTTCCGGCAAATCCTTTGCTTCGGAATAGATCGGCTCGGGGGCAATTACCAGGTCGGCCACTAGCTCGGCGGAAGCGCCTTCGTCAACGGCGTTTTCGGACTCCGAAGGGGCGGCATGATCGATGCTCGGCGCAGTTCTCGCTAGCAGTTTGGTGTACCGAATCGCAGGGGCGGCGTCGGCTTCTTCCTCGATCTCCAACAAGTCGTCCGCATCGTCGTCCGCATCATGGACGGCGCTTCTGAGCGCGGAATCCGATGCCTCGATCGATCGCTGCGTCGGCGTTGGCGCTGTTGCGACAGAAAGGTTGAGCGCGGTCTGCACCTCGCGTGGAGCGACACGAATCGAATTCAGCGGCGCTTCCAGGATCCGCCCTGGGATACCTGGCGCTTCGAATCCCTCGTCTTCGAGATCTTCGTCCGGAAAACGTTCCGCGTCAGCCTGGCGCTCCTGCTGGGTGAGCAGATACTCGCCGAGGCGGGCCATGCTGCGAGAGCGCGCCAGTCCGTTCCCGGAAGGACTTTCCGCGACGGGCCTGAGTTCTTTTCTCGGCGCAGGTTTGGGTTCAGGCTTCGCCTCCACTTCGCTCAACAGCCGGGCAAGATGCGGCTGAATCCGGTCCAGAGCTTCGAGCAATGTGGCGCGTTCTGAATCCAGGACGTGCTTCCATTCCTGGCCCGCCGCCAGAGCGATGGCCTCGCTGACGAGTCCACTCAGTATCTGGCATGTGCGGAGATCTGCATCCACAAAGTGACGCGAGCAGGGAAGAATGACTTCCAGCGCACCCTGCACCCGGCCTTCGTGGTGGATGGGGACCGCAAGCAGGAATCCGCCCGGATTTGCCAGGCTCGGGCCTGCCAATTCCGGGCTTCCCGACGAGAAGTCTTCCGCCTGTGTGTTCCAAATTCGAAGCACTTCGTCTCGGTCGAGACAAGCTGCCAAGCGTCCCGTCGCGATCTCCATGCGTTGGCCTACCGCATCTTTACGCGAGCCGGCGACGGCGCGGCACACAGCGCTACTGCCCTGGACCAGCCAAATGGCGGCGCCCGATGCCTGGGTGATGTCAGCAGCGCTCGTGGCAATCAGTTCCAGCGCCTGAGACAAGCTCAACTGGTTCTTGTGGACTACGGCTTGTGTTTCCGCGATCATTGCCAGGCGCTCTGCCTCTTCCACTTCGGTGGAGGAGTTTCTTCGCGCAAGCGCAGCAGAGCCAGTTGTCGTCGCAGCGCCCACCATCACCTTGTTCGTGGAGGGTTTTCCCGTGTTCACGGCGACGGTTTTACGCTGTGAAGTCGCCGACGCACCTGCCGCTCGACCATTCGGCACCAGCACGGGTCTGCGTTGCTGTTGCTGCAGCGTGTAGGCGGCAGCCAGCAACTGTTCAAAAGACTTCTCATCGAGATGGGACGAGGTGCTCACTTGGCTGGATTACTTTGGTACTACTACAATTTCACACCGTATGCCCTTCAGAATGCAATTGATTATCCAAAGAGTTGAGCGCGGCAGTCCGTTCCACAACGACAGAGACCCGGGAGGGTTCGGGGAAACCCTTAAGCACGAAGAGCCCGACTCTAGGCTAACTGCAAGCCTGTCAATGCTATGTGGACCCGGCGAAGATTTCAACGGAATTCTCCGCCCCCCGGGTTAGGCTCCATTGCCGCTCCGAGGTGGTGCCGCTCGGGCGGTGGAGTGCAAAAAGATGCGCAGCCCGTTGGGTAGTTTCTCGCCTCAGTTTTTGAGTGAGGATTGCGGTCTTCCCGCCCGAAACGGGAAGGCTGGCCCTCTCTGGACCGATTTTTCCCTCGATGTTTTCCACGTCCTCCCGTAAGTACAAGAGTCCATAGCCTTTAGCGGTTGATGCTCTTTGGCTGCGGCATTGCATTTAGGGAAGATGCCGGTCGCGACGGACAACTTCCAGGAGGCACCACAAAAATGATCGACCTCAACGTCATCAAGATTACGCCGCGGGATGAAGACGTGCTCCGCCTGCTTGCACAGGGCTGTAGCAACAAGGAAATCGCCCGTCAGCTCACCATCAGCCCCCGCACCGTGAAGCAGCATCTGCGCACGCTGTTTCTACGCGCCGGCATTCGCCAAGGCCGCAAACGGGTGATTCTGGCTACCGCCGTTTACGAAAAGGAGCAGCTATGCAACCGCGAGATCGCTTGACCACGAAGGAACGAATTGTCGCCACGCTTGTCTGGGAAGGGCATACAAACCGTGAAATCGCCACGCGCATTGGAACCAGCGAGCAAGTGGTGAAGAACCACCTGCGCAGCGCCTTCGACAAATTGGGGGTCTGGAGCCGCCTGGAACTGGCGCTGTATGTAGCCAGCCACGGCGGCGCGGAGTGGGAAAGCTCGATTGCACCACCGAGTCCCAGTGGCCCTCACGTCATTCGAATGGAACACGCTTAGGGTTGCGAGTGACGAGTTGCGAATGACGAGAACCGAGTTGCGAGTTGGCGACCGAGAATGGTTCCCTGGCGCAAGGCGCTTTCGGGGGCCTTGGCACTGCAATTAGGGTGTGGTCTCTAGCTCGCGATTTGCCACTCGCAACTTGGAACTCTTCTCTCGGAACTCAGAGTTCTAAAGACGGAGCGGACTTACAGAGTCCAATGGGGGAATCCGCGGTCTGCTCCTGGCCGGAATCCGCGAAACTGGGGCTGCGTTCGGAACGGATGCAGTCGGGTGACAAAGTCCTCTCTCGGATGCATGTCAACTGCCCTCACCCAGTTTCGCGGCCCGGCCGAGTTTTCGGGTCGGAGCGGGTGGTCTAGTCGCTGAGGTTGGCGAGTGCCCGAGACAGGCCCAAACTCCGGGATCTTGTTTTGCCAGCGATGTTTAGCCAGTGAAACGAGAAACCAGAAATCCGCAATCGAAAATGCGAAACGGGCTCGACGAGCACGCAGGATTTACTCCCCGCAACGGCATGTAAGGGGCACTTGGGGACTAGTTTGCAATGGGTTGCAGAGGTCTTTCGGGACTTTCCCGGGCAGTGTTCACAAGTCATTGAAAAAAAACTGGTTAGCTTGGATCGCACATTCGGCGCGAAGGTGCGGGAATTGCACCAACAGCTGGAGTCGCTCGCCGATGTGGGCGGAGATCGCCGTCCGGCCGGGACTTGAAAACGGGGCACAAGAAACCAATGGCATATACCGAAACCTTCTGGATGGCCTGCGATTGTACCGAGAGTACCCGGGCTGAGTACGGGCCCTTCGCTACCCGCGCCGAGGCGGAGGCCACGGCCCGCCGCCTGCGTTTTGGCTTTCTGTTGCGCTACGAGCACGTGATGGAGGAACAGGATGAGATTCAGGATGTTCGATCCATCTTCATCGAATTAGGCGAGCATCCAATTCCGATTTCGTTGCCTTTACAGTGGCATACCCGCTGCGCCTCCTGCGGCCTGAGCGCGGTCCACGATCATAGCTGGCAGGCGGAAGTGTGGGCGGACATCCACGAATTCGAAAATATGCGCCACATGGTGCGCCTATTTGAGCGCCGCGATGCCAAGGGTCTCCGGGAAGTGACGCACTGGCGGCAACAGAGCGCCTGACGTTTTCGTTTCCTGTTTGTGCGTTCTCCTCGTCCGGAAGACGATTCCCCGGAACTAGTTATCGTTTCGATAACAGCTCGTCAGTATTTACTATCTTATCAATAGTCCCCGATCGCAAAATGTCGCATGCGGCTTTTCCTCTGCAATTGAGCAGTCGGGTCGGTGTTTCAGAGTCGGGTGGCCTGGACTGATCAAAACTCTACAACCCCTTAAGGAGAACTACCCATGAAACAAGTCTGTTCGAAGTACTCCCTTGCCGCGTTGTTACTGGCGGCGATTGCAGTTTCCCTTGCCGGCACCAGCCTCAGAATGGTGGTTGCGGATGGGCTACCGGTGCCGTGGCCCAAAAAGCCAGCCGTGGTTATGATGCCGACCGTGGTTGCGGACGGACTTCCTGTGCCATGGCCGAAAAAGCCGGTTGCCTTAGTGGCGCCGGCCGTAGTCGCGGATGGAATGCCGGTTCCATGGCCGAAGAAGCCAGGCTCCGTTGTGAGCTAGGTCGACGGCCGGATTCTTCGATCAAGGAGATTCTCTTCTTGATGCCTGCGGGAACGCTGCTGTAAGCTAGCTTCCCGCAGGCATATCTATGAGTTGGTCGGTGTGGATCGTTCCGGGAGCTTGCTTTGCGCTCGAGTTCCTGGTTCTCGGATGTGTTTGGCGGTGGCGGACCTGGCGCACGTTCCCCGTTTATTCAAGCTATATCGTTTTTGTGCTGTTCCGGGGCGCCCTTCTTTTTGCGACTTTTTCTCATCCAAGAGTCTATTTCCTGGGCTATTGGTTGAGTGCGCCGGTGGAAATCCTGCTGACGATCCTGGCGGTGATGGAAAGCTTCTGGCGGGTCTTCCGCAGTTTTCAGCTCTTACGCTGGTTCAGGCTGGTTCTTCCGACAGCTATATGCTTGGCGCTGGGCTATTCCGCTTGGGCAGGGTATCATTTTCCTCCAGTGGAGACGTCCCCAGTGGGCGCGGCTCTAATTCACACGAGCGTGGCATCCCATTACGTAGTCTTGAGTATTGCTATTTTGTTTCTGTCGTTGGCTACGTTGCTGCATGTTCCGTGGCGCATCCACGAGCATCGCTTTGTTCTGGGATTTGGTGTTGCGTCTCTGGCGTTTGTATTTGGAGGGTGGGTTCGCGCAGTTTTTGGGTCGCAAGCGTCCGCTGTGAGTGCGCAGGCTCCGCCGGTGGGATACCTCATCGCCCTTCTCATCTGGTTCTCGGCGCTGGTTCACCCGGTAGCCGAGCAACCAACGAGTTCAGGGGAGCCTGTGGAAATCGTGGATGGTTTAAAATTCCAGTTGCGCAACATGCGTTCTTTTGTTAGAAAGAGTGTGCAGTAGTGGCATATTGTTGTTTTGTGAGCACGGGTCTGAGATGGTCCATCAGTAGGCTTGGCGAAAAATGAATCTTGCAGCTGTTGCGCATGCGCTCCTGTTTCTCTTGCCCTTTCTAGGCGCGCTCGCCTTGCTCGCGCTGGCTGCCCGTTTTACCGTCTATCGCAGGCCGCCTTGCAGCCTGCAGGACGTGGCTTTCTTTGTGCGGCAGGTGGATGTCGTCGAACTCGCGGCGCTGCTGGATCCTCAGGTTCCACGGAAACTGCGAGAAACACTTTCCGACGAGGCTTACCGTCGAGAACTGGACGTACACATTCGAGTGGTTCGCGAATACCTCATTCGGGTGAATCATAATGTGCGTGTGATTCAAAGTTGGGTCGCGGGGGAGTATTCCCGGATGGAAGGTAAAGACCCGAAGGACTACAGCTCCTACGACAAGCTGGTTGTGGAAGCGCTCCAAACAGCTATGGAGCTGCGTATCTATGCGGTTGCAGCCCAGGTTAAACTGCGCGTCTGGGGAACCTTGCGTGTCGATCGTTGGCCAGCGCAACTCTTACCGAGCGTCCCCAACTTGCGCACACTTTCCGGTGTGAACTTGCTCGTCAATTACCGCAGGCTGACCGAAATTACCCGAACGCTGTCCCGGAATCCGCGCAACGGTGATCTGGATCTCTGCGAAGTGCTCTGAAATGGCGGTCGGGCATTGCAAACACTCGAGCGTTGAGAGTTCGTCCCTAGCGGCTCTGCCGGATCCACACTTCTACGACTTTGCCTAAGCCGTTGGTCAGAATCTGCACCCCGACGCAAATCAAGATAAATGCCGAAAACCTGAGCAATACCATGGTTCCCGTCGCTCCGAGCCAGCGCAGAAGTTTGTTTGCGAAGCGGTAGCTGAGGTAGACAGAGAGCGTCACCAGCAAAATTCCGGCCAAAATGGCGACCAGCAGAGCCAGTCGCGGGAGTCCTTGTGCCGGCAGGCTTGCACCTAAAGCGATGGCGACCGAGATCGTACCGGGTCCCGCGGTTAGCGGAAAAGTCAGTGGATAAAAAGCTCGCATCCTTATGCGCGCTTCGGCCGTTGCGTTGGACAGCATGGTGGACTTTTTTTCGTCGTTCTCTTCGCCGCGAAGCAACTTCCATCCATTCGATGCCACGAGCAATCCGCCGCCAATCTGGACGGCGGGCAAAGAGAGTCCGAAAAACTCGAGCACGTAGGTTCCGATGAACGTGGCCGCTACCAGCAGAACGAACACATTCATGGCGATGCGGCGCGCGAGTCCCGGCAGGGTCTGTTCGGGAAACTCTTGCGTCATGGATAGGAAAATGGGCGCGCCACCAATCGGATTGATGATGGGCACCAAGGCGGCGACGACGAGGGCGACGGTGTGAAAGAAGGCGAGACCGATCATAGGTTCGTTCCGCTCGATTATACGAGCCCGTACCTGTATGGTTCACGTCGTGGAGATCGTTAGCTACCCGGCAAACAGCAGATTCCTAATGCTGAAGTCGTTCGGACCGACGAGAAGGAGAACTATGTGACTGTACAAGACAAGAAAAAAGCCCCGCTCGCAAAAGCGGGGCTGTCCAAACCGGTGCACAACTATGCCGCTTTTGGCATAAACGGATTGTCATCCGCGCTAGGGCCATAGACGTGCGGAACTGGAACATCCAGCAGTCGGAGGTAGACCGACAACTGGCCGCGATGATGGTAGAGGTGGTTCATGAGAAACGAGCGATAGGCGGCGATACGGGGCAGGGTGACCAACGGATCTTCCCGCATCATAAAAGACCACTCTGCCAAGGCCCGACTGTCACTGGTCTGCCCGACAATCTCCTTCACACGTACCAACCCAGTCTCGAACGTATTCATGATTTCGGCGTGGGTCGTGGGTTCCGGCTGCTTGGGGAAAGTTGTTACGTCGAAGGTATCGGGGACCATCGCTTCCCCGAGTTGGCCTTGAATTTCCGCGACATGCTGCGCGAGCCGGCCCAGCGACATCGACTTCGCATGCGGCTTCCAAGCGAGCTTGTCTTCCGGAACGGCCGCCAAGGCTCGGCGGGTTATGGGAGCTTCCTGATCGATTTCAACAAGAATGGGATCTACCAAACGCATGAGTTTCTCCTTAAACGAGTTTGCAGGGAGGAGCGACGTAGCCTTGGATGAGCGGTCGTTCCGGCGGATTCATTAAAACATGCATTCATTGAAACAGCGAGAAGGGGCTATCGTCGGAAGCCCCTTCCCAACAAGACACTCGCAGGTTCCTACTGTTCGCGGTAAATGCTGTCGGAGACGACTTTCCGTACCTTCAACATGCTCTTCAGCCATTCTTGATAGTCCAGGTCGGCGCTGGTTTTTGCCTCGGCGGCGGCAAACGAGGCCATGTCGGGATACTCGATCGCCACGACCACACTTCCCGCATCCGGTCCGGCAAATTGTGCGCGCCAAACGCGTATGTTGTTTGTGAGTCCCATCTTCTTCATCAGGCTCTTGCCGCGCTCCAGCCCTTGTAGGTACGCGGCGACGTCGTCCGTTTGAATTCGAACCACGCGCAGGACCGTGGTCTTCTGCGCATGGGCCCCTTGTGACATCCCGAGCATCATTCCCACTACGACCACGAGCGCAACGAGCGTGGACGAACTTTTTCTTAACATGTGGACTCCTCCTTGAAGTTTGTATCGTTTGGAAGTAGTCCCTGCGATATACCGGTGGGTTCTCTGGTGATCAGAGACGAGACGGATGGCGTGCAACACCCCAACGATTCTGTCCTCGCGGGACGGGCACAGTCTGTGCTTCATGCCAAGCTTTGTCAAACGCGACGGGTGGCGGCATGCTCCCGGCGATACTCGAAATTGACCAGAACCCGCGCCAGTAGTACGATTGCGCCTGTTGTGCCTGCTGTTTTAAAGGGTGACTCTAGCCCCGGAGGATTCATGAAGACGAGTTGTTTGCGAATGTTAGCCTTTGTGATGTGTTTAACCATGACGCCGGCAGTTTGGGCGCAATGGTCGTCGAACCCGCTCAAGAATCTTCCCCTTGCCGATAACCCGAATGGCAGCGATCAAGTCCAGCCCAAGGTAAGACCCTTGCCGAACAATCAGTGGTATGTCAGTTGGTTTGACGCCGATCCAAGTACCCCGAAGCCGATTGGCTATGACGTGTTCCTGCAGCGGCTCGATGCGACTGGCGTGGAACAGTTTCCCCACGGCGGCGTCATGGTTGCGGATTTGAGTAACAGTTCCACCGAAGATTACGGACTCGATATTGACACCGCGGGCAATGCATTGCTGACCTTTCTGGATACGCGCTTTGGGCCTAACCAACAAGTCAGCGCCTCCAAGATAAGCCCGAGCGGGCAGCCACTGTGGGGCAAGAAGGGCGTGCAGCTTACTTTTAGCGGAACAGATTTCAACGCTTCTCCAAGGATTACTGGCACCACGGACGGCAATGTCGTCGTGGCCTGGACGACGAACAGTAATACTTATCTTCAGAAGCTGGATCCGAACGGCCATGCGATCTGGAACAAGCCGCGAGTTTTGGAAGAACCTGGCTTTAGTTATTTCCTCTCGGATCTACACGCCTCCGACAAGGGCAGCGTGATTGTTTCCTGGGTGCGGAGCGCCGGGTTCTCCGGAGCGAAGGAACTGCGAGCGAATAAGCTTTCCGCGAATGGATTTGCCCTTTGGGGAAAGAAAGGGCTGTCGATCTACGATGCGGGTTCGCTGCAATTCGGTGAATTCCCGTATTTCTTTTCCGATGGCAGCGGCGGCGCAGTGTTTGCCTGGTACAGTGCCAGCCCGAGTCTGCAGGTTTTCGCGCAACACATTCGCGCCAACGGCAAAGAAGCTTTCCCGCACAACGGTTCGGTGGGCTCCAACAATACGTTCAACGTCAGAGTGGAACCTTCCGTATCCTACAATGCAGCAACCGACGAGACGTTCTTGTTCTGGACCGAGGAGGACAGCAACCAGTTTACGAATGGACTATCTGGCCAGAAATTCGACGGAACCGGTGCTCCTCAATGGTCTTCCACCGGAAAGACGATTGTTCCGTTGGGGCCGGATCCGCAGATCTTCGTGAAGAACGTTCAGACCGGTACGGGCGCGTTAGTCATTTGGAACGACAGCCCGTCGTTTGGCCAAGACGCTCTCAAGGCGATCAAGCTGGACGGCGCAGGCAAAACAATCTGCGCCCCGTTCTCCGTGTCGACAGCTCCGGCCAGCAAGTTCGGACTGTCGATGAGCACGGCTCCTTCGGGCTTGGCGGCCGTCGCCTGGTCCGACAACCGCATTGGCAACAACGCGATCTACATGCAGGACGTGAAGACGAACTGCAAGCTGGGACAGTAGAAAGAATTGGAACAATAAGAGCGGGAGCGGATTGCCTCAGTGTTATTTCGGGGCGATCCGCCGAGTCCATGCCGCCAGATTCGTTAGCAGTTTTCCGATTAATTCCTTCGCCTTCTCGTCGGTCAGGTCTCCCTGCGCGTCAAACTTCTTCCGCTTCGCTTATTCTCCCACGTCCTTCCCGTCACCCTCTTCCTCGGCTTCGACTTGTTCTTCCAATTCCTCTTCAAATTCTTCCTCGCACCAGGCGTCGTCGCCCACACCGATGCTCGTGACGGCGCGGGGATCGATGACGACGGTCTCTCGGCGGGAGGGTTCGAGCTTCATCTGGCGGAGGTTGAAAGAGGCGGTCTGGAGGGCGTAGAGGAGGAGTCCGGCGATCTTGGGATCGAGTTGGCCGGCGAGGATGAGGCGCATGACCTGCATCAGGGCGACCTGGACGGAGTCGGCGTCCTCGAGCACGGGCATGGTGAAGGTGTCGGGGACAGGGGGCTGGGCGTTCAGGGCGATGCGCTGGCCCTGCCATTTCTTGTGAAAGAAACAGTAGCGGCGCTCGCGAAGAGCTGGGGATCCGCACTGGGTGCCGTTGGTTTTGATGTGAGCGCACCGCGGGATGTGAACGTCGTACAACATGAAGAGCGCCTCCTCCCCCCACCCCGCGTCCGGTGGAATCAACGAGTTACGCGGCGAAGGAGGCCAAAATCTTTGAGTTTAAAGGACTTACAGGGAAAATCCTGAAAACAAAGGAGATAAGTCTAGAAGATCATTCCCTTGTGGCCCCTTCTAAATATGGTCTGTTGGTGGGGCGCTTAAGTCAACGAATAAGTCGGGAATTTTGGGGTGGGTTCCAAAATGGGAAGGTGAGATTTGGGCGAATGGGGGAGGCTGTGGTCGAGGGAACTCAAGCGCACTCAGGAATACTGAGAACGTTCCGTCGGTCCCCGAGTTTCGCACTATTTTCCTTTTGCCGCGATCGTTGCTCGAGTCGTATGTTCTTTCTTGGCGGCTTCGATGACTTTTTGGGTAAAAGGTTCGGTTCTGATGTTGTCGCTATCGAACTCAGTGCCAGCGACATGCTGAATCAATTTCGCAGCATCAACTACTATCTTGTCAGCCGAAGACTGATCCTGCAATTCTTTGATTATCTCTTCGCAATATCCTTGCATTTTATTGGCTGTAAATGCAGGCATGTCAAAGTTAGCTATCAAGATCCTAATGGCCAACAGTATTTGGAAGCGAGCTGCCTTGAATTTGGTCTCGAGCCGTTTCCCTCTAAACGCTGACTCTAGACGGTAGAGCGCAAGTGCGGCGGCATAGTATGGGTCTTTCACCTGATTCTTAGCAAATATCTCTTTGCCAAGTTTCGCCTTTATACTTTTGAAGTTCCTGGTCGTCCTGTGCGGCTCATTCAAGAACATTCCGGCAAAAGCCTTTATCATTCCGTCGAACGTGATTATGCGTACTTTTTCGACCGGGGTCGATTCGTATTGTCGCGAGCGGCGTTCAAAATAAAGGCGGTGGTTGACCGGGAAAGATTCGAAATATAGCTCGAGGCTCTTAGGAAATTCGTCCAAAGCGAACAGTTGCTCTTCTGTTATTTCTGTTTGCCAGTTCGTAGCCTTTATGATTGCTTTGGTGACCTCTTCATCTCTTGTACTTATGAGGCGGATAGGGATCGTGACGGAGTCATCTAGGGTTTCCCTCTGGTCGAAGAGAACATGACTCGTCTGGCAACCGTTGACGATCTGGTAATCCTCGACCGTAAATTTATTGCCGACAGTGCGAAGGGTCTTAGCAATTATCGTAACCCCATTATTCATCAGTACAAATCGGCTCTTATCGGCGGAGGCCAGCGTGCTCTTGATACCCGAGTTGACTTGATTGTACCCCTGCCAGTCTCTGACGTTGTCAAAGAAGAGTCGCTTTATGAGGATTCCGGAATCATCCATGATCAGTTTCTTGAACTGCTCCCAAGGAAGAAAGCCGAAATATGCCTCGGTGACATTTGGCACATCAGGTACTGTCGTTTTCCCGGTAAAGATAAATTCAGCAGTTCTCGCGTGCCTGCTTTGCTGGTAACGTTTTTGCACTTCGTCAGCGCCAATCGCTACAAAATCCACGGAACGGAATCGCCCGGTGTCTTGAAGATCGGTGCGAACGATTTCCATCCGAGCCTTGAGGCTTTGGTCGTCGACCCACTTCCCAGTGGTCACATAGAACAACTTACAAGCTGGATTGCCCTTCCTGAATTTGCTGCTCTTGTCATAGATCGACTGCATGATGCTCGCCGCATCAGTCACTTTATTGTTTCTCTTCAGCTTGGGGCTGTCTCTAAAAAAATCTATTACGCCAACTCCGAATGTGCCAATTTTCCCGCCCTCAAAATGGGCGCTCGTTTCCGATTGAACGAAGGCGAACGTGATGTCTAAGTACCCGGCCCGCTCGATGAGTTCGTCGAGTTCTTCGAGGTCCGAAATCAGCACGCCATTCGCAACGATGGCAATAGCGTCAATGCCCGTATCCCCACCGCCGAATGTGGAGTCATCATCGCCAACTATCAGGTCAAAGGTGTCGAACGATTCCGAGTGCTCCCCGCGCACGGTAACAAAGGCCGAGAAATGTTCAAAGCGTTTATCTTCCTTGAGATTTTCAATTCCGTGTTCTTTAGAAAATTCTGCCAAGAGTGATTCTGTAACTTTGTCCATAGTGCTCCTCTGCTAAAGATCGAGGCGGGGAAATCTGGGGCAGACGGGAGGTTCCCCGGGTTTCACGCGACGCCAGTCCGGATTAGGATATCCCGAAAACCGAACAAGAAGGGCGAGTTTTCCAGATTCGGGTGGCGCGAAAGGGAAGGGGTCCTTCGACTGCGCTTGCCTTCACGAGGTGAAGGCAAGGCTTCGCTCAGGATGACAGTTGTGGGAGTGGGTCCTGATTGACACAAAAAAGCCCCGCTCTTTCGAGCCGGGCTTTTCTTTTGCGCCATTCGCGAACGCCTGGACGGCCAGGCCTTAGACAATGCCTTCCATGCCGCCGCCCATGGGAGCTTTCTTTTCCTCAGGGATTTCGGCGACCTTAGCTTCGGTCGTCAGGGGGCTGGACCGCCCTTCATGGTTTTGATCTCTGAGCGGCTAAAGTCGCTCGTTGAGGTGAGCGATGATCGCGGGGCTGAAGGCTTGCGCTGCCCAAACAAGGAAGAGCAGGTCCCCTTCGGCTACGCTCAGGGCAGGCTCTCCACTCCGCAATTGCTTCTCTTGCGAAGCAATTACTCCGGTCGGGATGACAATTTTGTTTTGGGGAATTGAGAGCGCGGGCAGCGCCTCAAGGCGCGTTCCGAGGCGCTCTTTGATTGGCACGCCTGGAGGCATGCGCTGATACGAGGCACAAAAAAAGCCCCGCTCTTTCGAGCGGGGCTTTTTGTTTCGGCCTACCAGACGGCCTTCACGCCCAACTGAATATGCCGCGACCCGCCGGAGCCAACCACTGGATTCGAAGCGGCAACATCCGGCGTAAGTGTCGCTAATCCGGGATTTGCGCCGGAGAGATCGGTATTCAGACTGGCGAAGTTGGGGTGATTCAGAATATTGAAGACTTCACCCCGGAACTGCACTTTGAGGTGATCGTTCAACTTCCATGCCTTGGAGAGCGAGAAATCCAGGTTCTTGAAATCCGGTCCGCGGAAAATGTTGCGACCCAGGTTGCCTTGAGCACCCAAAGCGGGAGGTGTGATTATCGTGTTATTAACGACATAACAGCCTCCAGTATTCAGTTCGCTTGGCCCACCCACGAGTTGATCAGCTGCAGACTGCCCTCCAGTAGCAAAGGCTTGATCCACGCAGCGCTGGGCCGTTGCGTTCGCCCCACTGGTGACATGGACGAGCGTGGGGTCGATGGGGTCCGGTACAGTCTTGAATTGCATGAAGTCAATGAATGGGATCGAGGTCTTCGCGGACCAGTGAATATTGCTGGGAGGACCGGTGATATTCCAGCGGTCGTTGAGTTCTCCCGTTCCACTGATGTCATTGCCAAAATCGCCAAGGGTAAACGGCCTCCCGGCTTGCAGGTTCAGAATACTGGTGGCCTGCCAGCCTTCCAGCATTTGCCATTTCGTCTTCACGGAAGGCAGATCGTAAATTACTGATAGCGTGAAGCGATGGCGGATGTCCTCATCGCCATTGCCACGTTCGGCGCGGTAGTTATTGCTATTGGGAGGAACACCGGCAAGATTACTCGTCGCTGTGTCGATGGCGTGAGCCCACGTGTATCCGGCCAGCAGGTAGAGTCCATGCGCGTAGCTTTTGGTCAGCGTCACCTGCAGCGAGTTGTAATTTGAACTCGAACGATTGCTCAGGAAATTCAGGAACCCTATGTAGGGGAAACAGGGTCCACCAAGTCCCAATCCTCCCTGTGCAACCGGGCAGTTCGTGTTCAGCGGGCGTCCGAACTGTTCCGAGCCGTCATCCAGGGCCGCGTTGACCTGATTAATATCCGTCACGCTATAAAGCTTGACGCCATGATTGGCGACATAGGCCATTTGCAACACCATGGATTTCGTCAATTCCTGCTGAATATTGAAATTCCAGTTCATGACGTAGGGCGTCTTCAGATGCTGATCCACTCCGAACAGATCACACTGACTGCCCAGACTGCACTGGTTGACCGAGGCACCACTTGGAAAAATGTGGCTTGCAGGATTCAAGCTCCAATCAATCAAGCTACCGTCGCTCGATATCTGCAAGAACGACGTAATGTTCCCGGTGGGCTGAATCACATTGCCACTTCCGTCGACGTAAGGAATTCCGCTCGGGTTCAGGTTGAGTCCGCCACCGTTGAACGCAAACGTACGAATGGACGGCTGCTCGAATATGATTCCGTACCCCGCACGCAAAACCGTTTTGCCTGTGCCACGTACGTCCCAGGCCAACCCGACGCGCGGAGAAACATTGTTGTAGTTCGTTGGGTAGGGCGACTTGATGCCTTGTCCAACTTGCACGATCCCTGTCGCGGAATTTGGGACGTAGTTGGCGAGCTGGTTGTGCGAGTCCTTGATGGGATACGTCACGTCGTAGCGCAGTCCGAGGTTGAGCGTCAGGTTGTGCGCTACACGGAAGTCATCTTGTGCGAAGAGTCCGAAGGACTTCAGACTGATATTGCGCGTGGGGTCGCCGTAAAGAAAGCGCCAGCGGCG
>Ga0075021_10000378_pt1 | contig 23973 bp, 26 predicted proteins | sample ColStrG_CSR_2012_FD_72749 | JGI IMG/M metagenome (GOLD analysis project Ga0075021, IMG submission 72749) | Freshwater sediment microbial communities in response to fracking from Pennsylvania, USA - Cold Stream Run_MetaG_CSR_2012 | ecosystem: Environmental > Aquatic > Freshwater > Creek >...
GTCATGTAGGGGTCGAGATCGACTTGTTGGCGACAGTCCTCATCGGAAAGAGTGGATTGATCGGCCGCCCAGGCGCAATAGCCGGTGACAAAGTCGATCAAGCCGTTGGAAGCGACAAGGTCCGGATCGGTGAGAAACGGCCTGAAGTAGCGGTGAACACCAGGAGCCTCCAGATCCCAATCGAGAACCAGCACGCGCCTTCCGGCTGAAGCGAGAATCCAAGCCACGTTCGCCAAAGCCATGGAGCGGCCGGTACCGCCCTTGTAGGAATAGAAAGTGACGATCTTGCCTTGTGCCGGTATCATGGTCAAATCATGGGAAGGGCGGCCGCGCCCGCGACAGGATTGACGGCGCCAATCAATTCACTTTGGCGGGCGGCGAGTACGCGCGCGAGTTGGATTTGATACTCGACCTCGTTGGCAATGTCGGCGACGAAGGCGTTTCCTCTGGCTGCGGCCCTTCCAGGGAGTCTTTTGGACAGCGCATCCAGTAACTCAGCTCGCTGGCGGCCATTCTCTTCATCTTTGTCGTTCAGCGGAACCAGGACAGGACAGGCGCGATATTTCTCCTGGTCGAGTTCAGTGAAAATGGGGTCATAGCGAGCTATTTTCGCAGCCCAGCTATCGACAACGAAGACAACTTGTCCATTTGCCGAATGGGCGGCGTCAACCTTTGTGCTCCAGGCGGCGTCGAGGGGGATAGTGTCGTGAGCGAGTGTGAGTTCAGCCGCAACGCTCTCACTGAGAATGCCGATCGCGGTAGGGCAGGCCGGATCGAAGGCCCGCCAATCGCGAGCAATCTGCGTGTACGTGGTCTGGTTAGATCGAACCGCCGCCAGCTCCGACTGCCGCGGCGCCAAGTAAGCGAAGCGAACGGACCTTGTGCCCGACGCGGGAGTGGACGGGTTTGGAGCATCGAAGGCATTCGGCAAGGTGCGGTAATCGACGGCCATCGATATTAGCGCCGGGACGGTGTTCAAAGCCTGGTTGATCGAGCTGCCCAGGGCGTCGCAAAAAGTTTTGAAGTCATCGCGATTCTTAGCGAGATCCGCCAGGGATCGTAGGCCGGACTTGCGAGCAGTGTATTTCTGAGGGTAGTTCGGGTTGCCATGGTGGATGCCGCGGAGCGCCGGGTGAATGGTCAGATTCTCCCACTCCCAGACTACCGGGATGATGCAGAGGGGTGTGGCGACGCTGGGATTCTTTTGTTTGAATAAACGCAAGCGTTCGAGAAAGGCCTGAATTTCGCGGCCACACTCCTCGCGCGTGAAGTAGCGGGGAGAAAAGAGAGGTACTAGGATGGGCGCGGCCGCCAGTTTGCCGCCAAGCGTTTCCTTCCAATCGGCGCCGGCGGGAATGCCGTCGGTATCCATGAAACCGACGTCAGCGACAGTGGGCCTTAGATCGCTCAGGCGGGCGCAGAGGCGATCAAAGAACTTTTTAACCAGCTTTTCCCCGTCTTTGCGGGCATAACTGAGAACAAAGAGCGCCACCTGAGTATGCTAGCAAACGGTGGCGCACTGTGAGCGCCGCCTGTAACGCAAGGTGACAGAGCGGGAACGGCGCGGTGCATGCGTCGGACGGAAGAAATCATGGCTTCTTGAGAACCAGCTACGGCGTCATCCATATATTCGACGTGCCGGGGGGGGGCAATGGCACGGTGCCGGTGGCCCTCAACCTGGACGGCGCAATCGCGGGTTATTACACCGATGCGAACTTCGTGACTCACGGCTTCCTGCGAACGGCCCGATAAATTCCCGGAAGGGTTCAATCCCGTAACGGAATCATGACGCCGAGATGCTATTTTTCGGCTGCCAGCAAAGCTTGGAACGTGAGAGCTCGGCTCAAATGTTGCAGATTCGGCGACTTCTCAGACAACATGCGCTGAATCATGCCGACGAAGACAATGTCCGACGCCGGATCGACCCAGAACCAAGTCCCAGCGGCCCCATCCCATAGGAATGTCCCTTTGCCGGCAGGGCTGCCCGCTAGAATCGGGTCGGTAAAGACGGCGACATCGTAGCCGTATCCGAAGCCTGGCCTGATGCGCTGAAAACCGATTCCAAATTCGCCGGTCATCAAGGCAGGCGCGAGGTGATTGCCTGTCATGAGCCTGATGCTGGAAGGAGCAAGGATTCGGGTTCCGTTCAGTTCGCCGCCGTTGAGAAGCATCTGGGCAAAGCGCATGTAATCGGCCGCGGTGGAGACCAGACCACCGCCACCGGAAGGCATGGCGGGCGAACTGGCATAGTCGGGACCTTTTGCATCGCCGAGCTTTCCCTTTTCGTCGGCTTGGTAAACGGCGGTAAAGCGCCCGCGCTTGTTCTCCGGTACATAGAATCCGGTGTCGCGCATATTGAGCGGCGTGAAGATCCGATCGCGCATGAAATCGGGCAACGATTTGCCGGATAGCTTCTCGACGAGATAGCCCTGAATGTCTACTGAGATGCTGTAAACCCAGCGTGTCCCGGGCTGATAAAGTAGCGGGATGGCGGCAAGCTTACCAATCATCTCCTGGAGCGATTGAGAGGACCAAACGCCGCGATCCATGTAGGATTTGTCGACCGCCGTCTTGCCGAAAAAGCCATAGGTAAAGCCGGCCGTGTGGGTCATCAGTTCGCCGATGGTAGGAGGGTGCAACGGATCCTCCAGGATGGATGAGCTGTCCTTATCAACGCCTTTCAAAACCTTTAGCGAGGCGAATTCTGGAATGTATTTGGATAGCGGATCCTCGGGGTTCCACTTCCCTTCCTCATAAAGGATCATCATGGCGGCGGCGGTGATCGGCTTTGTCATGGAATAGATGCGAAAGATGGAATCCTTCTGCATTGGCTCGCCGCTGCTGAGGTCTTTCTTTCCTTGCGCTTTAAATTCGACAACTTTGCCGTGGCGAGCGAGCATGACGACGCTACCGGCGAGTTGCCCGTCATCGATCAGCTTTTGCATCGCAGTCTCCAGCAACTGTAAGCGTTCGGAGGAAAATCCGACCAGCTCGCCTTTCACCTCCGCGAGATCTTTTGCCGGAGGATTCGAGGCAGCCGACAAAACCATCTTCCCGAGTAGAAGAAGAGCGAAGAGCCTAGGATGTTTACTCAAGATCGTGACCTCGCTCCGAATTATACTTGTTTGGAAGGACAGGGCCGCCTGTGAGGCCGCCGCGGAGCGAGGCTCTGCCCCTCTTTTAGGCGCAGCATGGCCGTCTGTTAGGGATTGCTAATGCATTTAAGATAAGCCAGCACATCCAGCCGGGCGTCACCAATACCTTGATCGGAAATCCGGTGGCCACTGTCAAGCGCGTCACCCACGTCTCCCATGCTGCCTCTAGGATTAGCGGACTTGCCCAGAGCTACCGCGCCGGAGACCAGCGCCGCGCTAAAAGAGGTGCCCCAGACCCCCGCGTAGTTGCCCCGTGGGTAAGAGGTGATCAACGCTTCGCCAGGAGCGGCGGTGCGTGCGGAGCCACCGTCATAGTCGCTGAAGCTGCTTCTCCGATCCGCGCCGTTGGTGGAGCCTACGCCGATCACGCCTCTGATGGAGGCTGGGTAGACCTTGATCTGGCGGCCCAGATTGCCGGCGGCGGCGACACAGATTACCTTGTGCGCCAACGCATATTGAATGGCGGCCGTTAGCGCCGGCGAAGCCACTGTCGAACTGAAACTCATATTAATCACGTTTGCGCCGTGATCGGTGGCGTAGTAGATAGCGCTGACGATATCGGAGATATTGCCGCTACCGTCGGAGTGGAAGGCGCGTAGCGGCATGATTTTCACCCCTGGCGCAACCAAATGGATTAAGCCCGCGACCATCGTGCCGTGGCCGAACGCTTTAGGAAGCTGGGTGGAATCCAGCAGCGCCACGGTGGATTGGTCTAAGAGCGCCACGGTCGATTGATCCAGCAGCGCTACGGTGGATTGGTTCAGTTGAAGAGGTTCCAGCGCGCTGGAGACCACAGGTTGGGAAACCTGATCGAGCAAGGCCACGGTCGATTGGCTCACGTCGGCCACTTCAGAGGGAATGCCAGGCGTGTTCGTCAGGAAGTCGTAACCGGGCACGAAAACGCCTTTGAGGACGGGGTGATCGGGGTCGACGCCACTGTCGATGACGGCCACCAACGCCGCTCCCGCGCCAAAGCCGGCCTGCGCCGCGGGCAGGTTTATGAGAAGCGCCGCCGGCTGCCCGGCATAGCCTTGACGAACCATATTGCCAAAATAGGAGACAAGCGCCGGACTCCCTTGGACCAGGGGATCGACGGTCCCGGAGACGATAGAATTCTGAGCCACCGAGCGACTATCCGATTCATCTACCGCGGTCTGCTGTTCACTTTCCGCGCTCACAATGAGCGGGTTCAGCGCGGCCGCCGCCAAGAATACGCTGCGCGAAGCGGGATCGGGAAAGGCGACTAACTGCACGTTGCCGCCAATGTCGAGGGAGCGAACGACATTCAGGCCGTAGGTTGCGTCAACCAGCGGCGCCGAGCCCGGCGAGACTCGGAGGATGACGGACTGCTGGGCACACAGGAGCGCGGACGCAAAGAGAAGATTGCCGACAAGCTTAAAAAGATTATTAAAGGAGATCATAAGATGCTTTCTTGAGGATTCAGTTGATTCAGCGGCACTTTCATGGAGACTTTGGCGCTGGGCAGGTCAATCTCCAGGTGCAGCCGCCCCGCCGGGACAAAGCTCAGAGCAAATTCGCCAAAGCGATTGCATTCCGTGCGCTCGACGGTTTTGCGGCGGGATATGAGACGGATTTCCAGAGCGTTCAATTCAGCTTGCGGCTCGCGTTGATTGGCAATTTGCCCAACCAACGATACGCGGACGCTATCGGGTTGCAACTCCGAGCGAAGAACGACGGAGAAATCTTCCCAGCGATATACCGCATGCTTCGCCATTCCCGCATGAACGGCGGAGCGCACTCCTTCCAACGCCCATCCTCCCGCATTACTGAAGGCTGCTCGCGCCAGGACCAGCTTTAGCAAAGTCTGGCGCTCTTCCGCGGGCCGGAACAATGCCTTGGCGCGCGCCACCACCCGATCCGGCACGGGGGCGGGCGGCACGAAAGCCGCACGTGAAACCTTGCCATAAAACGCCGCCGCAACGGCGCAAGTCTGGCAGATTGCAAGGTGTTCGCGCAGACGCGGAGCTTGTTCCGCGTTTACCAATCCGCGAACGTAGTCGGCTAAGTCACCGTCGCTAAAATGATCCAAAACGTCTCTCCGGGGTTTGTGCGCTTCCAAACCCACACTTATCTCTAGGGAAAACGAGTGTCCACTTGACGAAAAAATATAGCATTTGCAAACTTTAATTTTGTTTTTTAGCCGATGCCCACGACTTGGAAAGCGCCCCAAAAGTACAGATTTTCTCGGCTCTTGCGCAATTCCAGCATGGCTGCCCGTAAAGCCCGTGCTGGACTGAGTTGCGCCGGGCCGAACAAATTGCCGTAGAAAGCGGTCATGAAAGTGGCGGTGGCGTCATCGCTAACGTCCCACAGCGCAGCCAATAGGGCTTTGGCGCCCGCGCCCAACATGCCGCGCATGAGTCCCACCAGCTCGTCCGCGCCGGTCACCACGCTGACGCCGGTGCTGCATCCGCTTAGAGTCACAAGATCGGCGCTCAGGCGCAGGCGGTCCAAGTCGAGCGAACGCAGTTGCGAGTTCCCGAAGCCGATGGCGGAGAACAAGGGATTATCGCGCCGCTCGAAGCCGTGGGCGGCGATGTGAACATATTTCCGGCGCGCCGCTTTCTCCAACAGCGCGGCCGCCGTGGCTTCTTCGCCGATCAGCAGTTCCGATCCGGGTAGGAGGGCGGCCACAGCGGCGCCTTCGCGAGCTACGTGCGGGGTGGAAGGATCGGCCGCCGCCACCACCAGCGACCCGGCCGCGGGCTCCCTCTGGCGGCGCGCGCATTGCAGATAAACGCTGGCGCTGGGGACAATTGAGACAGTGAAATCGTCAAGCAAAGCGCGGCCGCCCTCGTCGAGCAAACCATTGAACGGCACGTGATGCAGAAACCCGGCGGGCGCAAAAATCAAGGATTCCGTGGCGAGCGAATCTCGAAGAGGCGCGATCAGCAAGCTGTATAGCTCCTGCAAGTGCGCATGCAGGGCGAGTTGGATGGGTGCTTCAAAACGGCTCCAGTACGCGGCGCCGAAAGTGAATTTTGCCAGTTGGAATTGCAGGAGTTGTAAAGCATAACGGGCCGGTTGGGCCGCGCCGCAGACCCGATGAGTCAAACCGCCGGCGGTTAAGAGCCATGCGTGAATTTGGTTTTGAACGATGAAATACTCGACTAAAGTGGCGTCCGGCGGGAGGGCGGCGCCGATGACTTCGGCCGGCTCAATTTTAGAATCGGCGCACGGCAAGCCAGCGCCGTTATTCTCGCCGCTGAGTTGCGCCAAGCTTCGTTCGAGATCCTGAATGCGCGCGCGAATCGATTTCAATTCAGCGCGCTTGCCATCGGTTGCCGGGCGGCCGGCGACGGCATCCAACTGGCGGTAGCCGGCATTCAAGTTGCGTGAGGCCTCCAGGAGTTCTTCGGCAGGTTCAAGCGAGCCGTCAAAGCCATTGCGCCGCGCTTCGAGGCTCTCCAGCAGAGTGCGCGATTTTGCGCGCTGCACCAGATGGAAGGCGCGAGCTTCACCGTGCATGCCGCCCGATTTCAGAGCCAGGGCGGCAAAAGCCTGGTAGAGGGAAGCCTTGTCTTGCAAGTAAGAGATCTTCAGTTCGCGGTTCCAAAACTCATTCCTGGCGAGTTCCATGGCGGCAAGTGCTTCCGAATAGTAAAGCTCGGCCTTGGGCGTGTCGTTGAGCCGCTCGCTCGCTATTCCCGCCAAGTAAAGAAGGTGGCACTTTAAGGCCGGCGACAATGCCGAAGCGCGGGCTTCTTCTAGCAAAGCCAGAGCCGACGCGGGGCGATTTTCGCGCAGTTCCAGCTTGGCCAGTAGCAGATTGCACAGGGCGAACTTACCGGTCGGGGACTGAGGCCGCAGAGATTTGGCGGCGCGTTGCGCCAGGCGCGCCGCATCATTCCAGCGGCCATCGGATTCCAACACAATGGCCCGATAGAGATCGACCGCGGCCAGCCAGTAGCGGTTCCCCTCCTTCTTGAAAACCGCGCGCGCCTGGCGCAACATCCGCAAAGCAAACCGCAAATCGCCGCGCCGGAATCTGGCGAGCCCGCCAAAAACGAGCGCCTTGGCGTATTCATATGGCATATTCAATCGGTGAAACGCGGCGGCGGCGCGGCTGGCCAGCATTTGAGCGTCGGAAGCCATGTTCAACTCCAGCAGCATTTCCGATTCGTCGAGGTCGCACAGGGCCGCGTGGTACTCGTCGCCCGCTTCCGTGCTGTGGGCACGCGAGAGCTTGTATAGTTCCGAGGCGCGCCGGTATTCGCCCCGGAGAAAGTGCAGATACGCGACGTTGTAATCCGCGGCGGCGGCCAGTAGAGCCAACCCATTTGCGCCGCACCAAGCTTGCGCTTCACGGTATTCGGCTAGGGCTTCCGCCAAGCGGCCCATGCTCGACAGGCAGACGGCCGAATTGCTGAGCACCGCCGCGAAGTCTTGCGGCTGATCGCTCGATGCCAGCCGCTGGCGGGCGAGGGCGTAGTGTTCCATCGCCTGTTGGTAGCGATCCTGGCGGTAATACAGATTGCCGATATTCAATTCAAGCCGCGCGAGGCGAAGTTCATCATGCGCCCGCTCAAAACGCACGCGCGCTTCGCCCGCCCAAGCGTGCGCCTCTTCATAGCGGCCGAGATAGATGAGCGCCTGCAGGCCGCCAAAGTACACGCGTCCCGCTTCCGCTTCGCGGCCAGCCGATTCAAAGAGACGAATGGATTCGCGGTAACAATCGACGGCGGCGGTATGGTGGGCATCGGCATACAGCAAATTCCCTCTGCAGCGCTGCCCGATGGCGCGGCTGATATCGTCTTGCACGACTTGCGCGGCCATTTCCGCTACTGCGCCGACGCGAAGCGCGCGCGTCCGGTCGGAATAAAGGCAGCGAATCAATTCCGCGTGGATCAGCGGCAGCAAGTCTTTGTTGTGGAAGCGCGGCTGTGCGGTGAAGCAGGCTTGCCGCTCGCCATCGTCCGCCATCTCCAGCAATTGCGCAAGCCACGCCGGCTGTTCCTCGGCCGAAGGCATCACCGCTAAAAATCCTTCTCAGCCAGAATTTGGCGCAGCTTTTTTAAGCAACGGCCGCGGATGAAGCCGATAGAACCGACGGCCAAGCCCAACGACCTGGCGATCTCCTCATAGGGGCGGGGTGGCTGCTCAAAGAACAACATGTTAACCAGATTCCGGCAGCGCGGCGCCAGATCGACAAGCGCTTCGCGCAAGAGCTGCTCACGCTCAGCCTGCAATTTCAAATGCGCCACGGAGGGGCTACCGTCCATCGGCTCCCACCCCAGATCGCCAATGGCGATGCGCGCCATGGCCTGCTGGCGGGCTTTCCAGTGGTAACACTTATGCGCGGCATTGGTAACCAGCCATGAACGCAGGGCGCCCACGCAACGAAGATTCTTCAACTCGGCGAACAGGTCAAGGCAAACTGCCTGGAAAATATCGGCGCTATCTTCCGGCGTCAGGCGGTATTTTAGCGGAACCGACCATATCAGGTCCTTGTACTTATCGATCAGCGCTCCCCAGGCGCTCTCTTCGCCTTCGAGACAACGGCGGACCAATTCCTCATCTGGCGTGGCGCGCGAGGGGCGGTCGAGAACAAAGAAGTCCAAGACCTCATCTGTCATCGCTTTGACCCCAACTCAGCGCGCGCATTGACGGCGAAAAGCTCATCGGAATTCCAGAGGGTGTAGTGATCGAGAATCACCGGATGCAGATTTCGCACGCGCGAGCCGCGCGCTACCAAAACGTGCGGGCTTACTAGGCTGATGATCGGCAGCTGTTCAGCTTCAATCTGTTGCACGCGAAAATAGAGGCGGCGGCGCGCGGCTAGGTCCATCTCCACCTGCTGGCGGCGCATGAGCGAATCGATTTCCGCTTCCCAGGCGCTGGCCGGTTTTGACTGCCGCGGATTCCAAATATGCATGGTGCCGCTGGAAAGCCAAACGTTCATCTCGCTATTGGGATCGCCATCGCCCGCGCCAAGGCCCATGATAGCCGCGTCATAATCGTGAGTTCGCAGTATGCGGTCGGTCATGGCGCGGAATTCCAGATTTACCAGATGCACGGTCATCCCGATGCCCTTGAGATCGTCTTGAATCATGGCGGCCATCTGGATACGCTCCGCATTGCTGCTGGAGGTCAGAATGGTGAACTCGACCGCGCGGTGCGCCGGGTCGAGCAGCGAACCGTTGAGGTCCCAAGTGAAACCGGCGGAACGCAGCAGTTCACGGGCGCTGGCCGCTGATGCCGCCGGAGCCTCGCCGCCCGAGAGTGCCCAAGTACGATTGCCGGGCGTGACATGGGTACACAAGGGAGTTGCCAAACCATTAAAAATTAGCTTGACCATGCTTTGCCTATCGATAGTCTTCGAGACCGCCCGGCGGAAAGCGGCAAGTTCAAACCAAGAGTTTTGAGGAGAAGACGCCTGCGGCGTCAGATTAAAAAACAGGAAGTTGTATTCCAGGCTCGGACCGGCGTCTTCGACTGTCAAGCCGTGTGCTCGCAAGAATACCGCGTTCCTGGCGGACACTCGGTTGATTAGATCTGTCTCGCCCGCTAGAAAGCGCGCCACCTGAGCGTCTTCATCGCCGGCAAACAAAAACTCGAGTTCATCCAGAAAAGGTTGACCGCTCTTCCGGTAGTAGGGGTTGCGTTCGAGAACCAGGCGCTCGCCCGGCCGATACGCCTTCAGACGAAAAGGACCCATCCCGGCGATCGCCGCGGCGGGTGTGCTCAAAGTCCAGGCGTGAGCAATAGCACCACTATCGAAACTCTCTTTCAGCAAATGGCGGGGCAGCATGGCGAGACCGTCAAAGATTCGCTCGGTGGTGGCGTAAGCGCAGGGCAGGTCAAAGCGGACGGTGTATTGATTTATCTTTTGGACGCGCAGGGGAACGCCGTTAACGATCAGCAAATCGCGCTGCGGAGCCTGCGTGCGTTCGTCCAGATAGGCTTGGAAACTGAACACCACGTCATCCGCGTCAAAAGGCTCGCCATCGGAGAAACGAAGATTCCGGCGCAGCTTGAGAGTGTAGTGCTTGCCGTCGGGTGAGGCGCTCCAGGATTCGGCGAGCGATGGTACCGGCGATAGAGTGGCGCGATCGGTGGTGATCAGGTCGGCGTTCATTCGGCCGGTGACTTCGCGCGAAGGGCCGTCAAGCGCGGTGAGGGGGTTCAGGGTTTTAGGTTCGGCCCGGAGCGCTACAACCAGCTTGCCGCCGCGCTGCACGGGTTCGCTGGCGAAACCGCAACACAAGCAGACGATGCCGAGCAGTTTTGTGATCACGCCAGTTCTCATTGTATTGTGATCTTTCTTACTGACAGTTTTACGCGCCCATCGACTGCAAGTTGCAACAAGAAAAGGACAAGGCCGATAGAGGCGGCGGTGACCCAATAGCCTATGTGCGCCTCGAGGACGGAGAAATGGCGCAGCGATGCCAGCATTCCGCCCCAGGTGGCGTGCGGTTCGCCTTCGCCCAAGCCGAGAAAGGAAAGCGTGACGTTGACCAGCATGAATTGGGGCAACAGGGTGGCGGCCTGCGTCCATAGCAGCGGACGGACTTCCGGCAGGATGTGCCGGGTAATGATGTAGGCATTGGTTGCGCCGAGGTAGCGCGCCACCGAGATATAAGGACGCTGCTTGGCCGCAAGAAAAATGCCGCGCACGAGGCGTGCCGGGCCCGGCCAACCCGACAGCGCCGCCACCGAGACAGTGATGGCGAGGCTACCGGCTTCGCCGACGCGCAAGGGCAAGAGCGCGCGGATGGCCAACAGCAAGTACATCCACGGAAGCGCGAGAAACATCTCCGAGATGCGCATGAGCGCCGCATCGAGCCAACCGCCGTAGAAGCCGGCCAGCGCGCCGGCCGCGAAACCCATGAGCACAGCGGCGAGGGCGGCGCTGAGGCCCGCCAACAAAGCGCTGCGTCCGCCATAAAGGAAGCGGGAGAAAAGATCGCGGCCGTACTCATCGCTACCGAAAAGGAACAGATGAGTGGGCGGTTGTAGTGCCGCGTCGCGATGTTGTGCTGTTTCTTCATACGGCGCGAGGACGGGCGCCAGCAGCAGCGCGCCGCACAATATGCCGATCGCCAAGTACAACGCCCTCCTCATGGGCTGTCCTTCGCGACGCGCGGATCGTTCCAAAGCAACAGTACATCGGCGGCGATATTCCCGGCCAGGAGAAAACAGGAAGAGAGGATCACCGGGGCCAGCAAAAGATAGGTGTCGCGCGCAAATAGCGCATCCAGAAACAGCGGTCCTAAGCCGGGCCAGCCGAAAACCACTTCCACCAGCAGCGATCCGCTGAGCAGAGCCGCCAAAGAGAGGCCGAATAGCGACAGTAACGGATTCGCGGCGGCGGGCAGTACATAGCGCAACCACAAGCGGGCCGGGGAGATGCCGTAGGAAAGCGCCGAACGGATATACGGCGCGGCTAGCGTCTCACTCACCGCGAGGCGCACATGCCGGAAGAGCATGGGAAAAGCACTGGCGGTGAGAACCAATACCGGCAGCGCCATGTGTGAGGCCAAGCCCGAGACCGAGTCGCCTTTTCCACCCACCGGAAAGGCGCCGCTGTGCGCCGCCCAATAGACCAGCAGTGTTGCGGCAATCAGTTCGGGAATCGCCAAGAGGATGGCGGCCAAGGCGCGCACCGCCCAGTCGGCGAGGCCGCCCTGTTTCGCGCCGGCCCAGATTCCGAGGCTGAGGGCGAGACTCCACGAGACGACGAGAGATGTTGCGGTGAGCAATAAAGTGTTGGCGCAGCGCGGCGGCAACAGGGCGGCCACAGGTTCGCGGTAAGCGATGGATTCGCCTAGATCTCCGTGCGCTAGCGACCAAAGCCAGTGCCCATAGCGAATCGGCAAGGGTTGCGTGAGACCGTAAGTTACCCGCAGCCTCTCAATCGTGGCGGGCGATGCGGCGGGATTCAGCCTGGCTTCATCAAAGAAGTCTCCGGGCGCCAGGGACAAGGCCAGGAACCAGATGGTGGCTATGGCGAACAGCAGCGCGGCCGACTGTGCAATGCGCTGCAAAATCCGAACTAGCATGTCAGGCGGGGCCCTCTAACGCGGCGACAAGCCGTTGCAGGGCAGCGCTGGCGGGCTTTGCCAAGAGCTGCGCGGCGCCGCCGTATTCGACCACTTCTCCCTGGTGCATTACGGCGATGGAATCCACGAAGCGCGCGGTGATTGCCAGATCATGCGACAGGAAGGCGTAGGCGACCGGCAGCGTGTCGCGAAGTTTCATAAGCAGATCGAACAGCCGGATACGAAGCGCTTCATCGAGCGCGGAAAATGACTCATCGAAGATGAGCAGGCCCGGTTGCGCGCCATCGAGCGTGAGAGCCGCCAGAGCACGGGCGATGGCCAGACGCGCTTGTTCGCCACCGCTTGCCTGCCCGCTTAATCTGTTCGCACAATCCGGCGGCAGTTCCACCCGGCTCAGCCATTCGGTGGCGCGGCGTTCGCCGGTACGCTTGTTTAGTCCGCGAATTCGATAGGGTTCCTCCACGATGGCGAGCGCGGTCCAGTAGGGATTCAGGCTGGTAGCCGGTTCCTGCGGAATTAACTGCGGACGCGCGCCGCCAATGACTTCAATTGTCCCTTCATCGGGCGTCTCCCATCCGGCCAAGCACCTGGCCAAAGTCGACTTTCCCGAGCCGGACTCACCGGCGATCAGCAATCGCTGCCCTTGAGCCACCGCCAGAGTGACATTACGTAGCGCGGTCACCGGCGGCCGTTTGCCGTAACGTTTTCCCACGCCGCAAAGACGGGCGATCATGCCGCCAGCCGGCCTTCCCGTAAAACCAGCACGTGGCTCGCGAGGGCTGAAACGGCTTGCGGATCGTGACTGATGAGCAACAGGCTCAAGGAGAAAGTGTCTTTGATTTCGCGAAAGAGTGCGATGTTGTCGCGGCGTGCCACGGTATCGAGCGCGGCAAACGGTTCATCGGCAATCAGCAAGCGAGGGCGACAGATCAAGGCCCGCGCAATAGCGGCACGCTGCAATTGGCCGCCGCTAAGTTGATGCGGATACCGCCTAAAACATTCTTCACTCAAGCCCAACCGGCGGAAAAGATCCAGCGTATCTTCACGGCTGCGAGCGGAGAAGCGGCCGTGCGATTTCAGAACGTCTTCCACCTGCGCGCCGACGCGGATGAGCGGATGAAGGCTCAGCGCCGGCTGTTGCGGAATACAAGCCACAGCGTCCCCCCGCAGACTCCGCAGCGCTCGAGCGCTTTCGCCCATCAGTTCGCGGCCTTCAAAACGGATGGAGCCCGCTTGCGCGCAGTCCCCAGGCAGCAAGCGGAGAATGGAGCACGCCACGGTGGTTTTCCCGCTGCCGGATGGGCCGGTGAGCGCCACTGTCTCGCCGCTACCCAGCCGCAGACAAAAGTTTTGAAGGGTACTATGGCTCCGCGCATACTTTACGCACAGGTCTTGAATATCAAGTAACAGAAACGACTCCGTCCCCGAAAGTTTAGCGGATCAAGGAGCGAACATGGCAGCGCGCTGTCGTATCATCAAGGGCATCTTTTGAAATCGGGAGGATTTCATGTTCAACATCATTGTAGTCGCCATCGTGGTTGTGGTTGCCGCAGCGCTCGCTTATGCAAAGAGCCGGCCGGATGCCTTTCATATAGAGCGGACAACCAATATCAAAGCGCCGCCGGAGAAGATTTTCCCGTTGATTAACGACCTGCATAGCTGGATGGCCTGGTCGCCCTACGAGAAGCTTGATCCGGCGATGAAGAAGACGCACAGCGGCGCGCCGAGCGGGAAAGGCGCGGTGTATGCGTGGGAAGGCAACATGAAGGCTGGGGCAGGTAGCGTGGAGATTGCCGACGCGGCTCCGCCTTCCCGCGTCAACATCAAGCTGCACATGATCAAGCCGTTTGCGGCCAACAACGACGTGGAGTTCCGCCTTGAGCCCAAGGGCGGCGGCACCGATGTGACCTGGGCCATGGACGGCAAGTACATTTTTATTACGAAGGTGATGGGACTGTTTATGAACATGGACAAGATGGCGGGCGGCCAGTTCGAAGAAGGGCTGGCCAACATGAAGAAGGTAGCGGAGCGGTAGAGGCGCGCCTGATTCTTACTCTGGTTGACAGGCAACGCACGATGACTCATCGCTCAGAAGACTAGTCGGAGTCTGGCTTGCCGATTTCCCAATGGTGGCCGAATGGGTCGACGATTCGTCCCAGACGCCAACCATAGTCGTTGCGGACTGGCCAAACAACAGTGGCTCCCGCCTTGACAGCTTTGTCGAAAGCGGAGTCGGGATCTTCCACAGTCATCACCATCCGCACCGAACCGCCGCCCAGGGATTCGGGACTGAAGTTCTGGTGTTGTGGCGATTCATCGGCGACCCAGAATTCCGCTCCGCCGGCGGACAACTGGGCGACCACAGCGCCATCTTCACTGTCGATGCGAAATATTTCATGCGCGGAGAACGCCGCTTTGTAAAACTCGACGGCTTTGGCTCCGTTGCGAACGGAGAGCATTGGGGCGATGGTCGTTTTTCGATCCGAATGGTTGTACATGTCATGGTGTCCGGCTGTAAAGCTGAAAAGGAGCCCAATAGTAAGGCCGCTTGTAATTGGAACGCAACATTTTGAGCTTGGCTTCGCGGAGCGCGGCGGCGTAACTTCGCCTGCCTTTTACCTCCGCGTAAAAATCGCCCATGAGTTGGGCGGTGGAGTTGTCGTAGACGTCCCAGAGACTCGTCACGACGTTTTGGGCGCGTGCTTGGAAGAAAGCCCACGCGAAGCCGACAAGGCCCTCGCCTGAAAGCGTGCGCGCACCGGCGCCGCGGCAGGCGGAGATGGTGACAAGGTCCGCATTCAACGGTATGCCCGCCACGTCGCGCGCGTAAAGTTTGAAGCCGTTTGGTCGGGGCGAAAGGATGATTGCCGAATCGAGCGGGCTTTGGGCGTTGGCGTCGACGTGAGTGGCGAAGTGGATGGTGGAGAACTTCTGGGGTTGCGCGGCGGAGTAAGCTTCGACGACGGCATTCGGGCCAGTGAGGGCAATAGAACCAGCCGCGGGAAATTGGCGTTGAATGTTTGCCATCTCTAAAGCCGCTTGAGGGAGCGGAGGATAGCCGGTACCTTGCGTGACGGGATCACCGATGAGTAACAGAGACCGGTGGCCGGGAACGGCGGACTTCCCTCCCCTCAGGATGCCGAGCGAGGGAGCGACGGAAACAGTGACATCTTCGATCCAATAGTGAGGTTGAGGGGTTGAGACCAGCAGCGTCTCGAAATTCAGGTTATGCAAGGGGCCGTCAGGAACGATGACGACGCGGCTACCAGACGGAATGAAATCCGCGACGGGCGCGACGAGCTCACGATAGAGCCGCGTACCTGACTCGCTGGACATCGCTAACGGATCGCGCTTGCCCTGTTCAATTAAGGTACGGTACGACTCGGCGTCCTGTGCGATCTGGCGCTGATCGGGCAGCGGAACGGCTTTGCTGCGGGTGCCTGTGATGGCCCAGAGATAAGACGTTTTCGGGGCCAGCCAATAGAAGAGGAAAACGCTGTGGCTGGCTTTAGCTGCTTTTTGGATTTGGGGCAGAAGGGCGGCGCGGCTAGGTTCACTTTGGCCGCGCAGATCTTCTGCGAGCACGCTCGCCCGGCTGGAATCGGCGATTTCGAGGGCGCGATTGGAGTCGCCGTGCTGGATGAGAAGGGCGACGTAATCCTGATAAAAGCGAATCAGATTGGAGAGGAAGGTGATTTTGTAATCCGATTTAAGCTGATCGGCGCGGTTGGAGGAGATGACGGCGAGAGCTTTGGCGTAGTTTGCGTCGGCGTTGGGGAAATCGCTCTTGGCGGAGTAGACGGCGGCGAGGCCAGCGTAAGCTTGCCAGAGAACGGAAGGGGTTGCGCGTCCAATGTCCAATGCCTTTTGATATATGGGAATGGCTTGATCGTGCTGGCCGCGATGCTCGGCGATGGCGGCTTGGGTTAGTGTTAGCGAAGCAAGCGTGCCTTTGCTTTCCGGGTTGACGGAGTCCATAGCGATTTGATTGAAGCGTTCTGCTTCGTCCAACGAACCGGTCTGAACTAGCGCTTTAGCCAAATTTTCGGCTGCCAAGGTACGCTGGACGGGCGCATCTTTGTTCACTGCCTCGAAAGCTTTCCGGAAGTAGCGAAGAGCCTCCGTCGTATCGCCCTTTCTCATGTGTACGACCCCAAGTTCGGAGTAGTCGTTACTTAACGATGTCGCCAGGCCAAATTTCTTTTGCTGCTCAACGGTCGTCTCTAGAATCGCCAAAGCTTGGTCAAAGTTGCCAAGGTTCTCGTAGCAATTCGCCAAATTGGCCGAAGCAAAGGCGCTGATGGGCCTCACCCCGGCACGGTTGGCCAATTCGCGCGCGGCTTCGAGCAAAGGAATGGCATCACCGTAGCGCTCACGCTTGATCTGAATTACGCCGCGATTGCTCAGCGCCGCCGCATGTTGATAGTCGATGCGATTCATGGCCGCCAATTCCTGCGCCCGCTGAAAATCAAAATCGGCAGCGGTCAGTTCACCATGGTACGTCTGGGCCGTCCCAAGATAGAGCCAGGCATCGCACTGCGTTTCGTAGTCGCCGAAAGACCGAGCGCCCGCGATTGCGCGCTTCAGGAGTTCTTGGGCCTCTGGATATCGCTTGCGTCGGGAAAGAGAAAACCCGAGCAACATTTCGTGGCGTGGAACTAGCGCGGCAAACATCGCGGGTGGGCTATCCGCAAGGAACTTGTCGGCGCGGCTCGTATTCCCGGTCAACAACTGCAACTCCGCCGACAAGAGAGCAAACTTCCAAAACCACTCAGATTTCGCCTGGTTCTGAAAAGAAAGATAGCCTTGTTCCGCTTTTTGGGCGGCCTCGCTAAACCGGCCTTCACTGTAGAGAGACTTCGCCGATTGGTAGAGCACGGCAGGTCTCTGGGCGCAGGCCGCGATAAAAAGTGGCGCGATCAGCAGGGCGGCGCGCTCAAGCGCCGTCCGCTCCCGGCGGCCAGGTTTGGCCGTTCGACTGCACGTCGCACGCCGCTCCGTCCGCTCCCACTGGTGATCCAAGCTGAAAGCGTAGCAAGGTGAGGCGGCGCGATCTGTGGTCGATCAACAACTCGCCGAAATAGATGGAGCCGATGCCCTCAATGGCCAAGCGATTCCCTTGAATCGTGGTTCCTTGGAGTGGCGCTTGCGGTCCCGACCACTTCAGGCCGGTTACCACAGTACCGACGATCAAGCCCTTGGAATTCGGTATGGTGTGTTTGGTGAGAAGGGCGCCCATGCCGGACTTTTCATGGCCGGTGGGGTAGAAAAGGGCGCCGAACTTCTTGCGGAAATCGCCGTCTTCTTCGTACGCCTTCACCAGCTTTTCATGCGTTTCATGCTGCGAGAATACTTCCGGAGCGGTAGACACGATCAATTCGCGGCCATTCACGCTGATCCCCTTGATTGTCGCTTCCAACGAGCGGAAGGCAATAGGATTGCGGCGGTCGGAAGAACTCTCTAGACGGGCGTGCAATTCCTCGGCGGCGAAAGTAAGAATCTTGCCGGGTGCGGTAGGCGGATGATCCTGCGCCACCGCGATTTTCAAGCCGCTGAGTTTGCTATCGACAAAAGTGTTGGTGCTAAGTTCATTCTCGCCGTGGTTGCCATGGGTAAAATCGACGGCGCGGCGGGTGTCGGCAAAATCGCCTTGAGCGTTGGTCGAGGCGGAACGGAAGGAAACGATTTCCTGATAGTTCTGCGGACCGGAACTGGCTTGCGCCAAGCCGCCGGTGACGGGTAGGCAACTGCTGGCTACCGCCTGGAACTGATGATCGGCGGGCCGCCTGATGTGGGCGGCAAAGGCAACGGCGTTGGCATGAAAGATGAAGCGTTTTTCTATGGGCTGATGACGATCCATGAGCTATTTATCCTCGTTCCTTACGGCGAATGAGTAGCGGCTGATTTCCGCCTGCTTATCGGAGGCGGGCCGCAGGACCATAGTATATACGCCCGGCGGAAATTTGAGCGCGGGCAAAAGAAGGTTCAACGTAAACTCCGTGGTGGAGTGTTTGCCGCAATCCACTGTAGCCACAGTGCTCTTTCCGGCGGCCAGAAATTCGCAGACATAAGCGGTGTTGGCAGCAGGGGAGAAAACCTCAAAGCTAGCCGCAAAAAGGGCTGAGCCTGGCTGAATGTCCACGGTTTGCGGGTTCGCGCCGCGCGTGGCTGAGACAATGGGCACGGTATCCAAGACCTGCGGCCGCAGCATGGCGGGGATGGAAACGAAATTCTGATAACCGGCTAATACCGCGAGCGCCAAGGCCGCGAATGCCGGCGCCAACGTAAGCGGGCGGAACCATTCCCGCCAACCGCTCGTCTTTTTCGCCGATCGCTCCGGTTGCTCGCGCAAGACTTGCTTGAGGTTGGCGATCAGCGCGAAGTCTTCTTTCACCCTTGCCGCGCAATCTGGGCAATCGAACATGTGCTCTTCGAATGCCAGGCGCTCCTCGTGGGCCAAGTCGCCCATAAGATATTTGTCAATCGTATTGGTCTGATGTGCCAATGTAGTGTCCATAGCGTCTACCGATTAGTGAAATTCGGCGGGCAAAACGTTTCACCCTCCCGCCGTACTCCTTACTGAAAAAGGATTTGCTTGTTTTTGGAGGACGGTTCGAAAGCGCGCCAGAGCACGATGAATACGCACCCTGAGGTAATTGCGATCGATACCCATCTCGCGGCAAATCTCGTCTTTATCTCGTTCTTCTAAAAAAACCCTGCGCAGAATGAGTTGGTCCGGGCTGGCCAAGCCGGAAAGGACCCGGCGAATGATGGTTTTGCGCTCTTCGCTCAGGCATTGCGATTCGGCGCTATCGGCCTCGTCCACCGGCTCGACCGCATTGTCCGGAACTTGCTGAAAGCGGCTGCCCGCGCGGAACAATTCGGACAGTACGTTTTCGCAGACGGCGTTGACAAATGCGCCCAACCGCTCCGGGTATTGGACACCGCCTTTTTTGCGTAGCGTGTTCAAAACACGCAAGAAAGTCTCCTGGCGCGCGTCTTCCACCAATTGCGGCGAACGAAGGCGTCCGCGCAATTTGATGAGCAAGAGAGAACTGAAATAGTTGGCAAAATGAGCCTCGGTTTCCGCGTCGCCGTGCGTGAGCCGGTTCACATAGTCTGTGTCAAACACCTTACGCTCCGGGCCCCCTCCGACCCGGTAGACTCGATGGTACAACGGCGGCGTGACGGCCCCGTCGGCGGAGTTTTGGGACATTTGCTGGGTGGCGGCTGGCATTAGGCTTGCAAAGGCTTTACTTTCAGTGAAATTAGGCTTTTCGCTGTCACAAGCTGTATTGTGAAGGCACCGACACAAACGTTACACCGGGCGAGAGTTTCTTGGATTTTTGCGCGGGCACCGAGCGAGGCGTTCGATAAGGATTTTGAGGAAGAGAGTTCAAAACCCTGGAATGAGCAATCGCTATAAGATACGTATGTACGAGAGCGGGGACGGCGATGGTTGTGTCGTGGCGGGCACGATTGTGGTGCCGATTGACCGCTCGTTTTCGGTTTTCGCGGAAACGGCCGACGAGGTGGAACGAAAGATCCAAAAAGACGTGGCGGGCGGAAAGCTGGCGGCCGGCCGCGTTTACCAAATTTGCCCGCAAGTGGGGAACGCCGAGTTGATCCGTTCCGTGGCAATTGGCGAATCTTCCGAGGTTCAACGGATTTTTCTAGACCCGGCCACGGGCCTGTATTCGGAATTCAGGCGCATTCGTCATCCGCAACCGCAGCCCGCCGGTCCAGCGGCGGCGCTGCCCGAAGCAGTGGGAGCGTAAAATGCAAGGTTGGCACGCACCCTGGCAGTCATTACCGGCGCATCCAGCGGTATTGGCGCAACTTTTGCGCGAAAGTTAGCCCCAGACTACGACCTGCTGCTGGTGGCCCGGCGCAAAGATCGGCTGGCAGAACTGGCAGGTGTTTTGACTGCCGCCTATCAAACAAAAGTCGAGGTTTGCGCGGCCGATTTGTCGAGCGCTGCCGAAATAGCGCCGCTTGTGGAGAGGATCGCGTCCGAACCACGTCTCGGCATGCTGGTGAACAACGCGGGCTTCGGAACGCTGGGCCGTTTCTGGGAGGCGCCGCTGGCGAGCCAGGAGCAGATGCACCAGCTTCACGTCATGGGGACAATGCGGCTGACGCACGCCGCGCTCGGCAACATGGTTCCGCGCGATAGCGGCGCGATCATCAACGTTGCGTCCGTAGCCGGCTTTGTGCGCAGTCAGGGCAGCGTGAGTTATTGCGCCACCAAAAGCTGGATGAATATCTTTACCGAAGGGCTCTATCTTGAATTGAGAGGCATGGGCTCGCGGGTAACGGTGCAAGCGCTGTGTCCCGGTTTCACTTACTCGGAATTTCATGATGCGATGGCGATTAACCGCGACCGCCTCGCGGCGAAAGCATTTTGGCTGAGCGCCGAGCAGGTGGTGGATGCATCGCTAGCCGGCTTGCGGAAGCGTCAGTTGTACCTGATTCCCGGTTGGCGGTATAAAGTATTGGCCGCTGTGATTTCGAAATTGCCGACGAAGTTGCGGGTAGCCGTTGAATCGGCGAGAGGCAAAGCGAGGGTGAATCCAAAGCAATGAAAACCGTGATGATGGATGCGTTTTACGCCATGGGCCACGAAGCGCGAACCACGAATGCGCGCGAGATGAGCGGCCAAGGGGTGATCGGCAAGATGTGGAGCAACGGAGTTCCGGGCGCTTCACCGATTGTGGCGGTCTACAGTGACTATGAGTCTGACAAAGATGGCGAGTATAACTATTTGCTGGGGAGCAAAGTTGGAGAGAACGAAACGGCGCCGCGCGATTTGGTCAGGCGCAAGGTTGAGTCGGGAAAATACATCCAATTGAGCGCGAAAAACGAGAACAAAGCGCCGGCGGTTGTCGGCTTGTGGCAGCAGGTGTGGGAATGGGAGCGCGAGGGAAAAATCCAGCGGGCGTATAGGACGGATTTCGAGTTGTACAGCCAGACGGAGGTTGAGCTTTATGTGGGCGTAAAGAAAACTTAGGCTTCGTCCGTTTGCTTTTTATCCTGCTTTTTCTCGTGGGGTGTCTGCTCTTCATCAATGGGGGCTAGAGGCATGGGCAAAAGCTGGACGGCGTATTCTGACGCGGCCTGCATTAACGGCCCGTCGGCTGTTGCCAGTGGCACTTGAAGACGTTTTGCCAGTTCCAGAAAAGCGGCATCGTAGCCGGTCAGGTTGTAAGTCCGCGCAAGGTGGGGAAGCTGCAGAATCGCTGAGCTGTCGGGCGGATCGATATCGATCGCCATTTCATCGATAATGTTGAGGTAAACCAATATTTTCTCGAATTCAACTCGCTTGCGGCGCACCTGCGTGAGCAACGCGCTTGCAATCTCGTAGTACCAGAGCCATGGAACAACTGGCCGATATTCATCCGTAATGGTTTCCAGAATCGCCAGACTGTAGCTTCGGTCGTTTTCGTCCTCCAAAAACCACTTCAGGGCAATGGAAGTGTCCAGAACGAAGGCGCTCATCAATAGCGATGGCTTTCGCGGACAAGTTGCTCAACCGTTTCGCCAAGGGGGAGCTTGACCGTGTTCTCTTTCGAAAACTGAATCATCCGTGCAACAGCATTGCGATTGGAGCGGCGTTTGTGAGGAAGCCGGGACAAGGCTATCGTGAGAACTTCCTCAACCGATTTGAATTGGCCTCCGGCAAGCTGTTCGCGGATCAGATCTTCTTGCTCGGGTTTAAGTTCAACCGTCATCTCTTCACCTTACCCGAAGGAGATGCTGCATGCAACTACCGTGAATGCAAGTGAATATGAGTCTGACAAAGATGCGCCCGCCTCGGGCCTCGCCCGATTTCGGGATTAAGATCGGCATCGGCCTGGAAACGGAGGGTCAAGCCCGCTTCAGAGCCCTTTCGTGCTTCGCGCGCTCAAAACGCTCGATCATGCTGGGCGTCAATGGGTGTTGAGTTTTGAACTCCTCGTAGCGGCGATCCTGCGCTTCCAAATACGCTTCGATTTCTTTTGGATGTTCCAGGATGAAGGTAATCGCGCCGTAGACTTTCGCCAGCGATCCAATGGATGGGTAGGCCTCGCAGATCGCACCCGCGGACCGTCCGTCCCGGAAGTCGTAGATGACAACGTCTAGGCCAATGCGTGTGCCAGCCAGGTAGTAGCTACCGTTGCGGACTTCGATGTATTGGTTCGCGGGCATGATCTGCTGCTGGCTCCATCTTCAGTCTACTCGCTGCCCCGGACAACTAGCTCTTCTTCGGCAGCGCGCGCACAGCGCCCGCGGAAATGCCGCCATCCACTAACAACGTTTGTCCGGTAATGTAGCGGCTGGATTCCGCTGCCAGAGCACGACGGCCGAATCCAGATCGCGGGTTGGGTGACGCTCCGCCACCTACCTAGAAGCCCAGTTCTCGTAGTGATTGCATGAAAACGACGAATTGGCGCAAACTCTGGAGGTCACTCGCGCCAAGTGGATCGGGATCAAAATGCATGATATCGTTCCGTATTCGCCTTACGATTTGAAGTTGCTCAACAAGCGATGCTCGATAAATGCGTAACACTAGTCTCTCCCAATACTTTGGGTTTTCTAGAAGTCGAATATATTCACCCATTGTGAGATCCGCAACATTATCAATCTTACGCTCCGAGTCGCTTGGATCACATGCGCTCTTCAGCTCTTCGGCAGTAAACTTGCCCACGATCAGCTTACGGATATGCTGTTCGATCTCACTGAGCAGGAGAAACGGCTCCGTCAGTTGCTGAAACTGGCGACTGAGATCTGCTGATGTCACAATCCCGGCTATTCGTTTATCAGATCCTTGCATTAGCACGTATTGGTCCTGGGCAATTATTCCTATTGCGTCGAATAGAGATTGTCGAAGCTGATGATTTGCGCGGAGGTCATAAACTCGCGCACGTCTTTCCCCGGCTTCCCGAGCGCCAATGCTCTCCCAAGTTATCACTCCTTTCACATCACGGTCACCTTGCATCACCGGTAGCTGGGAGAAACTATTTGCCAACATCTGCGTGACAGCTTGCTCGACCGATTGAGTGGGCGCGACCGACACAACAGGCTTGTTAGCGGCATCGAGCTTACCGATTCGATATGTTGGGTCTTCAATGGCTCCACCAACTAATGATGCGGCCGCCGCGGCCTGCGTACCTTCAACGGTAAGAACAGCAGACCCATCGAACTGGGTCGGAGAATCTGTGCCCGTCTCTGCGGTATCCGGCATGTTGCTTTCGACGAATGGAACAAACGCCACTTCTGAGTCGATCCACACGGAATTAAAATCGGGATCCGTCGCGATCCCCAGCTCGCGCAGTCTTCGTCGGATGTACCACACGATGAAAGAGCCCCGCCGTTGCGCTTGGAACCAACTCAAAAGAGTCCTTACGGTAGCTCTGTGCGGTGCGTCTCCCTTCTTAGCCGCGTCAGCAGCTTGAAGCAACTCGGGTGCCGGTGCAGAAGCGTTTTCAACGCCGCTTGTCATTGCCGTGTCGGTATTTGTCTGAGAGCTCGGTTGTTACTCCAACGGCTTGCTCGCTCTCATTCTCATTTGACAGCATCTTATTGATGTTATCAGCGTGCGCCGGCCGATTTTGGGATTAGATCCGTGACGCTCGGCGGCTACAGGCGTATCACGCTTGTCGCATAGTTGATCGACAGGCCGCGTTGCACAAGATCTAGTGTAGTGTCCAACAAATAGCTGGACATTCTGGGAAAGACGATTCATACTGGGTTCGTGCCTCGCCCAACATCCGTACTGCTCGTGTCGGAGGAGCAGCGAAAACAGATCGGGCAGT
>Ga0075021_10000379_pt1 | contig 23971 bp, 21 predicted proteins | sample ColStrG_CSR_2012_FD_72749 | JGI IMG/M metagenome (GOLD analysis project Ga0075021, IMG submission 72749) | Freshwater sediment microbial communities in response to fracking from Pennsylvania, USA - Cold Stream Run_MetaG_CSR_2012 | ecosystem: Environmental > Aquatic > Freshwater > Creek >...
ACCCGGGGGCGGAGGGCGTCGGCGGCCACCGTTGCTCAGGGCTTGGGCGGGGCGGGGATGAGGAAGCTCTCGCGGTAGTAGCGCAACTCCTCCACGCTCTCCCGGATGTCATCGAGGGCCCGGTGCCCCTCGGCCTTGGCGGGGGCGGCGCCGAGGATGGCCGGGTTCCACCGCTTGGCCAGTTCCTTGAGGGTGGACACGTCGACCGAGCGGTAGTGCAGGTACTCCTCGATCTCGGGTAGGTAGGTCGCCAGGAATCGCCGATCCGTCCCGATCGAGTTGCCGCACAGGGGCACCGTGCGCGCCGTCGGGATGTGCTCGCGCAGGAACGCCAACGTTTGTGCGCCGGCCTCTGCCAGCGTGACAGTCGACGCCTTGATCTGGTCGACCAAGCCGCTCTTGGTGTGCATGGACACCACCACGTCGCCCATCTCGGCCAACTGGGCGTCAGTGGCGTGGACCACGAGGTCCGGCCCCTCGGCCACCAAGTTGAGCTCGTCGTCGGTGATGAGGGTGGCGATCTCCACGATCACGTGACGGGTCGGCTCCAGCCCAGTCATCTCGAGATCCATCCACGCGAGCATCCGGCGATGCTACTGGTGTCAGGCGCGGTCGGGGAGGGTGTTGGGGATCCCGTCCGGGAGCCGGTAGGTGCCATCGGCCTCGGGTGCGAACGCGACGATGGCGACCACCGCGTCGAGATTGAGCGGCCCGTAGATGTGGGGGAACAACTCGCCCACGTGGGCCTCCTCCCACCGGATCTCGGCCGAGACGGCGTTCGGGTCGATGACCAACAGCACGAGGTCGGGAACGTCCGCGTAGAAGCGAGCGGCGGTGGCCGGGGTCTGCTCCCCGGTCGAGGTGTGGATGAAGCCCTCGTCGACCAAGCTGGCGACGGTGTACGCGCCCGCGTCGAGTGCGGCCTGCCACTCGGGGGCGGTGGTGATGTGGAAGATCGGCTCGGTCATGGCCGCCAGCGTGCCATGGGCCGCAGGCTCCTCGGGTAGGTTCTCGCCGATGTTGGCCGTGAAGCTCGTCCGTCTCGACCCCGACCTCCCCGTGCCCGGCTACGCCAAGCCCGGTGATGCCGGGATCGACCTGCTGGCCCGCGAGGATGTTACCCTCGCCCGAGGCGGGGGCCGGGCGCTGGTACCGACCGGGGTAGCCATCGCGCTGCCTGAGGGCTACGCCGGCTTCGTCCAGCCCCGCAGCGGTCTCGCCCTCAAGCACGGAATTACCTGTCTGAACACGCCCGGGTTGGTCGATTCGGGGTACCGGGGGGAGCTCAAGGTGCTGCTCATCAACACCGACCCCGATCACGATCATCAGGTGAGTCGGGGTGAGCGCATCGCCCAACTCGTCGTCCAGGCCGTCGAGCAGGTGGTGTTCGAGGTGGTCGAGGAACTGCCGGCCGACTCCGAACGAGGCGACGGCGGCTTCGGCCACACCGGCCGCTGAACCCCAAAGCCGCGATCCCAACCCGCGTCGCGCGACCCAACAGCAGCAACCGGCGTAAGAAGTGGTCGCCCTGGCGACCACTTCCTACGCCGGTTCGATGGTTTGGGCGGATGGTTCGATGGTTAGGCGTGGCGGTGTTTGACGAGGTGGACCTGGTGACCTGACTCGTCCACCGCGAACGAGTCGACGGTGTCGGCCACGATGGCCTCGAAGCGCGACAGTGCCCCCTGATCCACCCAGTGCTGATGCGAACCGGCCGTCGAGTTGGCGTCGATGGTCAGGGTGTCGCCATCCACGGTGAACGTGATGGTTATCTCGCCGGCGTCGCCCTCGGGTCGTAGCAACAAGATGATCGCCTCGTCCACGGCCAGGCGAAGGTCCTCCACGGCGGGATACGGAAACCGGAGTCGGATGGCCAGGCTCGACGTGGTGATGCGGGCCAGTCGGCCGTACTGCGGCTCGGCCGGCAGTACCAGTTTGATTTCGTCGTGACGGGGCGGATCGCCGGGCATCAGGCCCAGCTTCGCACGCCATCAATGGCCCGGAGTGGTTCCTGGCACGGGCTCGCGCACCACCCGCGTCGGGTCCTTGTCGATGCGCCGGCCCAGGTACGACGGGTGGCGCAACAAGCCGTCGGCCGTCCACTCGGCGAAGGCCACCTCCACCACCAATCGAGGCTCGACCCAGTGTCCGTGGAGCTCGACCGGGCGCGGCGGCGGCGGGTCGAAGGGATCGTCCGGGCGGGCGGCCGCGCCCAGCAGGTCGGTCAGAGCCCGCAGCTCCGGCTCGGTGAAGCCGGTCCCCACCCGGCCGGCGTAGCGGAGCGTGCCGTCCTCGTCGTAGTAGCCGACCAGCAGCGCGCCCAGGGTCGACGCACGGTTGCCCGCGCCGCTGAGCCACCCACCGATGACGAACTCCTGGCGCCGCCGGATTTTCAGCTTGCGCCACGCCGCCGAGCGCCGGCCCAGCTCGTAGCGGCTGGCCCGCCGCTTGGCGATGAGCCCCTCCATCCCCTGCGCGTCCATGGCCGCCAGCAGATCGCTCCCGCCTCCGAGGAATGACTCCGTCACCTTCCACGCCGGTCCCGTCTCGACGAGGTCGCCGAGCAGTCGGACGCGGTCGTCGTAGGCCACGCTCGTCACGTCGAGGCCGTCCAGCCACAGCAGGTCGAACACGACGTACGCCACCGGCCGGGTCGCCGCCCACTCGGCCGCGGCGGCCTCCGACGCCACGTGCATGCGCGGCTGCAACAGGCCGAAGTCCGGCCGGCCGTTGGCGTCGAAGGTCACGACTTCGCCGTCGAGTACCACCCGATGACCATCCAAGGTTCGGGCCAGGCCGGCCAGCTCGGGGAACCGCATGGTGGCGTCGAGTCCGTTCGTCGACTGCAACCGGATCTGGCCTTGGGTGCAAAAGGCGATGGCGCGCATGCCGTCCCACTTGATCTCATACGCCCAGTTCTCGTCGTCGGTGGGCAGCTCGCCGGTCACAGCGCGCATCGGTTCGATGGCCGACGGCATGGGCGATTCGGCGGGCGTGGCCACAGTCAGGAGCGTAGGACGGCCCCGCCGACCGGGCCGGTCGTCCCGTCGGGATGGGCGAGGCGCGGACGGAGCGCCTAGGTTCACCGCCCATGACGATTGCTGAGCCCTCCTCCGATCTCGTCCTCGCCGGGCAGTCCGCCTTCATCACCGGCGGTGGGTCGGGCATCGGCCTCGAATGTGCCCGTCGGCTGGTGGTTGACGGTGCCTCGGTCACCATCGCCGGCCGCAGCCCCGAGCGGCTGGCCGGTGCCGTGGCCGAGCTCGAAGCGTTGGCTCCCGACGGGGTGTCGATCATGTCGGTTCCCTGTGATGCGGCCGACGAAGCGCAGGTGGCTGCGGCCGTCGCCGTCGCCGTGGCCAACGGCCCCGCCGGCCTGGATCTCGTGGTGGCCGCCGCCGGTCGGGGCGGGCTGGGGCCGATCATCACCACACCGCTGGAGGAGTGGGAGGCCATCATCGGCACCAACCTCACGGGCACGTTCCTCACGTTCAAGCACGCCGGGGCCGCTCTGGCCCGCAGCGGAGGTGGGGCCATGGTCGCCATCTCCTCGATCGCCGCCGCCGTCACCCACCCCTTCATGGTCCCGTACTCGGTGAGTAAGGCGGCCATCGACTCGCTGGTGCAGAACCTGGCCGACGAGCTGGGAGTGGCCGGCGTCCGGGTCAACTCGGTGCGCCCCGGGCTGGTGGACACCGAGATGGTCGACATGGTCTTGGCCGACGAGGCGATCCTGGGCGACTACCTCGATCAGATGCCGGTGCGCCGGGTCGGCCAGGTCGACGACATCGGATCAGCCGTGCGCTTCCTGCTCGGCCCCGAGTCGGGGTGGCTGACCGGCGTGAACATGAGCATCGACGGTGGTCACCACCTGCGACGCGGTCCCAACTTCGGGCCTGCGGCCGACGCCTTCTTCGGCGACGCCGCCCGCGGCATTACCCCCGAACCCTGAAGACGAGCCCACCGCATCGAGACCCGCAACCGGCGTAGGAAGTGGTCGCTCTGGCGACCACTTCCTACGCCGGTTCGATGGTCGGTTCGCGCGGTTCGGCTGCGGGATCGGTGGGGGGTTCGTCGGGGGGGCGGCTCCATCCCAGGAGTCGCCAACCCAGTTCGATGAGGGCGGCCCCGATTGCGCCGATGCCAATGGCAGCCAGCGTCATGGCATCGGTGGGCACCGGGAGGTCGAAGTAGTTCCGCAACGGGGAGAAGACCAGCACCGCCACGAACGCCCCGCCGAGCCCGACGATGAGCCCCAGTCGCCACGAGTTGAGGGGCCGAGCCAGGATGGCCAGCACCCACAGGGCCACGATGAACAGGGTGATCACGGCCACCGTGCGTTGTTGGGCCAGCGAGAGTTCGTCGTGGCGGCGGGCCACCAGGTAGGCGACGACCGTGGCCAGCCCGGCGACGAACCCGGCGGGGACGGCGAAGCGGAGCACTCTCCCCAGAAAGCCGGTGCGGGCCCGCCGGTCGTTGGGGGCGAGCGCCAGGAAGAAGCCGGGGATCCCGATGGTCAACGCGCTGATGATCGTGAAATGCCGGGGAATGAACGGGTAGGGCAGGCTGGCCACGCCCACCACCATCGCCATGAAGAGGGCGTAGAACGTCTTGGTCAGAAAGAGGTTGGCGACCCGCTCGACGTTGGCGATGACCCGTCGACCCTCCGACACCACCGACGGGAAGACGGCGAAGTCGTTGTCGAGCAGGACGAAGCGGGCCACGGCGCGCGCCGCCGGACTCCCTGAGCCCATCGCCACCCCGATGTCGGCGTCCTTGAGGGCCAGCGTGTCGTTCACCCCGTCGCCGGTCATGGCCACCTCATGGCCCCGCGACTGCAAGGCGTGGACCATGGCCCGCTTCTGCTGGGGCGTGACCCGGCCGAACACCGAGTGGCGCTCGACGGCGTCGGCCAACGCCTCCGGTTCCTCGGGCAGGGTGCGGGCATCGACGGGATGCTCCGCTCCGGGGACCCCACAGCGGGCGGCGACGGCGCCCACGGTCGTGGGGTTGTCGCCGGAGATGACCTTCACCGTCATGTGCTGGCGGGCGAAGTAGTCCATGGTGGCCGGAGCGGATGCTCGCAACTTCTCGTCGAGAATGACGAGCGCGGCAGGGATCAGCCCGGCCGGCAGTTCGTCGCCGGTCAACCCGTTGGGTGCCTTGGCCAATAGGAGCACGCGGCGGCCCTGCTCGGCCCAGTGTTGGAGTCGCTCGGCCGTCGCGGTGGCGGCGGGGCCGCCGTCGGCGCGGGTCAACAAGATGTCGGGCGCGCCCAACAGCCAGGCCCCGTGCCCTTCGAACGCTGAGGCGCTCCATTTCCGGGCCGACGAAAACGGCACCATCTCGGTCAGCTCCCACCCCGGCGGCGTGTCGTAGTCCTGGCGGATAGCCAGCAGGCTGGGATTGGGATGGTCGTCGGCGGCGGCCAAGGCGGCCAGCGCCGCGCTGTTGTCGGCGGGGTGAGCATCGTCGACGTGTTCGACATTGCCCAGCACCAGTTGGCCCTCGGTGAGGGTGCCGGTCTTGTCCAGGCAGATGACATCGACCCGGGCCAGGCCCTCGATGGCGGCCAGTTCCTGCGTCAGCACCTTCTTGCCCGCCAGCCGGGTGGCGCTCACGGCGAAGGCGACGCTGGTGAGCAGCACCAACCCCTCGGGAACCATGGCCACGAGACCGGCGACCGAGGCCTGCACGGCGTCGACGAGGCCGAGGTTGGCCCGAATCTGCGCCGTGATCAAGAGCGCGGCGGTGGGGATCATCAACCACCCCACGTATTTGATGATGGTGTTGACGCCATCACGTAGCTCCGACTTCACCCGGGTGAAGCGGCGGGCGTCGGCGCTGAGCTTGAACGCGTAGGACTCGGTCCCGACGGCGGTGGCCTGCATGCGCCCGCTGCCGGCGGCCACGAAGCTGCCCGAGAGCACCGGGTCGCCGATGGCCTTGTCCAACGGGTCGGCCTCACCGGTGAGCAGCGACTCGTCGATCTCGAGACCGACGGCGCCGATGACGGTCCCATCCACGCTGATCTGGTCGCCGGGGCGCAACACGACCACGTCCCCGGTCACCAGTCCCGCGACGGCAATCTCGCCTTCGGCCCCGTCGCGCACCACGCAGGCCCGGGGAGCGTTGAGCACGGCCAGCCGGTCGAGAGCCTGCTTCGACCGCACCTCCTGCACGATGCCGATGAGGGTGTTCAGCACCAGGACGATCCCGAAGAGGGCGTCGCGGAACTCACCCACGGCGATGATGACGACCAGCAGGATGCCGAGCAGCAAGTTGAACGGGGTGAAGACGTTGGCCCGCACGATCTGCGTGATCGTCCGGCTCGTCGGGTTGGGGACGTCGTTGCTGCGACCGTCGGCGATCCGAGCGGCGACCTCGGTGGCCGTGAGCCCGATGGTGGTATCCGTCGTCGTCACGAGGTGACGCCCCGGCCGGGAACGTGGCCGCGACGCGGGGAGAAGTCGACCCCGATGACCACCAGACCCATGAGCGGCGATCCTACGCGGACGGGCGCGGAGAGGCCCGCCTCGGGGAGGCGGGCCTCTCGGTTGCCGAGGGGATCTGAGGTGCTAGTTGCCCTTGGCGGCCTTGCGGTCACCCTTGTGGGCATTGACGAGCTTGTCGGCGATCGTCGGCACCTTGGCCTTGGCCTTGTCGGCCTGGTTCTGGGTGAGCTTGCCGTCGGTCACGGCCTTGTCGATCCGGGTGTCGGCGGCGGTGACCCAACCATCGACAACGGCCTTCGCGTCGACGCCCTTGGACGTGGCCACCTCGGCGATCGACTGTCCGGCCTTGAAGTCAGCGCGAAGTTCGTCGACGGGAATGCCGATGGTCTTGGCTGCGGACTCGACGGCTTCCTTGCGGATCTCCTTGCGATGCTGGTGGAGCCAGCCTCGCAGGCCGGTGGCCGGAACGTCTTGGGTGAGGGCGGACTGTGCCGTCTCGGTGGCACCAGCGGGGCTGCTGCCGCTGGCGGCGAAGGCGATGGTGCCGCCCAGCAGCGCCAGAGCGGCGAGGCCCGAAGCGATGAGTTTGTTCTTCATGGGAACTCCTTGAGGGGTTGAGGACGACTGGTTCGTCATGGGTGTCACTTTGGCGGGAAGGTGTGATGAGGGTGTGAGCCACCTATTCGGGAGCGGTCAGGGGTCGGGCGCGCGGCGGGGTCCGCGGTGTCCACCACTACGCTCGCGGCGGATCCCATGAGCACCGCCACCGTCTCCCTGTTCGCCGCGCTGTTGGCTCTGTTGTGCCTGGCCGGCTCGGTCACCGTCGCCGTTCTGGCGCTCATGCACCGGTCGCGGCCCGACTCGATCGCGGCCGGTGTATTCGAGGATCTCCGTCCGCTGGCCCTGTGGCTGGCCTGGGTCGTCGCCGTCGCCACCACCCTCGGCAGCCTCTATTTTTCCGACGTCGCCGGATTCATTCCTTGCAAACTCTGTTGGTATCAGCGCATCGCCATGTACCCGCTGTCGGTGGTGCTGTTGGTTGCCGCGCTGCGGCGTGACCGGTCGGTGTGGGTCTACGTGACCCCGCTGGCTGGGATCGGTGCGCTCATCGCCGCCTACCACACCCAGCTCCAGGCCTTCCCGGATCAGTCGTCGTCGTTCTGCACGACGGCCGCGCCGTGCACCGAGCGCTATGTGTGGGAGTTCGGCTTCGTCTCGCTCCCGTTCATGGCCCTGATGGCCTTCGTGTTCATCATCGCCATGGTGTTGGTAGCTCGCGTCCCTGCGGCCGTTTCCTCCCGATCGACCGATTCCGACCTCCAGATAGGTGTCTCGTGACCAGTGCCCGACGTGCAACTCCCACCCCGACGACACCGGGCCCCAACCGGACGATCTGGATCGTGGGGGCCGTCGTGTTGGTGATCGGTATCGCGCTCGTGGCCGCCATCGTCGTGAGCTCCTCGAACAAGGCCGGCAGCGGCGGGACCCCGGCCGGCTCGGCGGGAACGGTCGTGGCCAACGGCTCCAACGAGACCGCGACGGTGAGCATCACCGGAACGGCCCTGCCCGCGTTCGACGGCTCGGTGGCGGTTGACCCGGCCCTGGGCCAGGCCGCACCGACGCTCACTGGGGTGAACTTCGCCGGCCAGTCGGTCACCATCGCCAACGACGGCAAGCCCAAGGTCATCATGTTCCTGGCGCATTGGTGTCCCCACTGCCAGGCCGAGGTCCCCCGGATCCAGAACTGGTTGGATGCCAACGGCATGCCCAGCGGGGTGGACCTCTGTGCGGTGCCCACGGCGACCACTTCGGCCCGGCCGAACTACCCGCCGTCGGACTGGTTGGTGGGCAAGAACTGGACGGTCCCGGTACTGGTCGACAGCGAGCAGTCCGAGGCCGCCAACGCCTACGGGCTCACCAGTTTTCCGTATTTCGTGGCCATCGACGCCAGCGGCAAGGTGGTGGCTCGTACGAGCGGCGAACTCTCCATGGACGCGTTCGCCAAGCTCATCGACGCGGCCCGCACCGGCAAGACCCAATAGCCAGCCCGACGCCGCTTTCTCGGCCGGCCGGTTGGACGTTCCTGCAACGCGCCACCGTGGCGGTAGCAGTATGCAGGAACGTCGCAGATTGGGTCGGCGGATCGGCGCGTCGCCGGATCAGATGGCGGGGACCGCTACCGGCGGAGGTGGTCCCACGTAGCGGGCGCTGGGCCGGATGATCTTGTTGGCCGCCGCCTGTTCGAGGATGTTGGCGCACCAGCCGATGACGCGGCTGGAGGCGAAGGTCGGCGTGAACATGGCGGCGGGGACACCACATTGGTCCATCACCACGCCGGCGTAGAACTCCACGTTGGTGCGAAGGCGACGGTCGGGCTTGCGCTCGTCGAGAAGCTGCGTGACGCGGGCCTCGACCAGTTCGGCCAGCACCACTTGGTCGCCACCGAGACGGCGGGCGACGTCACGCAGCATGATCGAGCGGGGGTCTTCGCCCTGGTAGACGGGATGCCCGAAGCCCATGATCACCTCGCCGTCGGCTAGGTGCCGGGTGATCACCTCGGCGATGCGCTCTGCGGTGCCGATCTCGTCGAGCAGGTCGAGGGCTCGGCTGGGGGCTCCACCGTGTAGCGGCCCGGACAGCGCGCCGATGGCGCCGACCACGGCCGCACCGACGTCGGCGCCGGTGGAGGCGATGACGCGGGCGGTGAAGGTCGACGCATTGAATCCGTGGTCGACCGTCGACACGAGGTACTGCTCGATGGCTCGGGCGTGGCTGGGATCGGGTTGGGTCCCGTGCATCATCCACAGGTAGTTGCTGGCGGCGCCGAGATCAGGGTCGGGCTCGATCGGCTCGAGACCGAGGCGGAGCCGGTGTAGGGCAGTCAGCAGCGTCGGCGCCACCGCACAGAGGTCCAGCGCGTCGGCGCGACGTTCGGTGGCGTCGAGATCGATGACGGGGCGCATGCCCCGGCTGGCGGCGAACAACGACATGGCGGAGCGGAACGGATCGAGGGGACCACCGCCGGCCCGGGCGATGGCAGGCAATACCGCGGCCACCTCGGCCGGCACCACGCGCCGGGGGGCAACCTCGGCCGCGAAGGCGCGACGCTCGGCCTCGTCGGGCAGGCGGCCCTCGAACAGCAGGAACCACACGTCCTCGAGGGGTCGCTTCTCGGCCAGTTCGACGGCTGAATATTGGCGGTAGTGGTAGAAGCCCTCGGCCCCGCGAACGTCGCCGATCTCGGTATCAGTGACGATCACGCCCTTCAACCCGCGGGGGGCGACCAGCGGTGTGCCGGGGGAACCCGGGAGGATCGATTCCGCCGGGAGGCTCGCCTCGGCCCGCCTCAGCACCGGGTCGGCCGCATGCGGGCTCGGCGCGTTGGTCGGGGTCGGGGCGCGGTGTTCGGTCTTCATGGCTTCCACCTTGCCGTGGCTTCCCGTCATCGTCAACGTTGATTAGACTCAACGTTGATGTCCCGCAACCTCCTCACCACGGCCCAAGTGGCGGCCCGCCTCGGGGTGAAGCAGTCGACCGTGTACGCGTATGTCAGCCGAGGCGTCCTCGGTCGCACCGTGGCCGAGGACGGTCGCACCAGCCGCTTCGATGCTGGGGAGGTGGAGGAGCTGGCTCGCCGCGGCCGGCCCCGCACCGACTCACGACGGGTAGGCGCCGTTGATGTCGTGTTGTCCACATCGTTGACGTCGATGGTCGACGACGAGCTCGGCTACCGAGGCCGCCGGGCGGTGGAGCTGGCCCGGTCGTCGTCGTTCGAGGTAGTGGCCGAGTTCCTCTGGTCGGGTGCCCCCCCGGAACTGGTCGACCCTCCGCCCACCTGGGCGGCACCGGCGGAGGATCTGGAGATGGCCCGGGCGGTGACGGCGGCGTTGCCCACGGCCAGCCCGGTGACCGAGCAGTTGGCGGTGGTGACGGCCGCGCTGGCCTGTGCCAATCCGTTGCGCATCGACCTGCAACCCGAGGCTGTCCGGCGTCACGCGGCGTCGCTCATCGCCACGCTGGTGGACGTGTTGCCGCCCATGGCGAGTGGCGCGCCCAGCAGCGCGCCGGGGGGCCGCCGCAGCCGTCGTGCCCGGCCCGAGGCCCCCACCGGATCGTCGGTGGCCGAGCGCCTGTGGCCCCGGCTGACGAACGAGCCGGCGAGCCCCAAGCGGGTGCGCGTGCTCGACGCCGCGCTCATCCTCTTGGCCGATCACGAGCTGGCCACGTCCACCTTGGCGGCGCGCCTGGCGGCGTCGACACGGGCCGATCCCTACGCCGTGGTCTTGTCCGGTCTGGGGGCGGTGAGCGGCCTGCTCCAGGGGGCGGCCGGTCACGCCCCGTTCCAGATGCTGACGGACGCCCGCTCGCTGGGTTCGCCCGAGCGAGCCGTGGCCCTGGCCCTCGCCACCCACGGAGCGGTACCGGGCATGGGTCATCCTCTGTATGCGGAGGCTGATCCGCGGGCGGCGTGCCTGCTCGACCTCCTTTTGCCGCTCGTGAGTCGAGGAGACAGGGCGATGCTCGAGGGGGTGCTCGTAGCCGCCCAGGCCACCTCCCGGGCGCAGCCCAACATCGACTTGGCCACCGCCGCGCTGGCCTTCACCCTGCGGATGCCGTCGGCGGCGACCGAGGCCATCTTCGCGGTGGCCCGCATCGCCGGGTGGGTGGCCCACGCCATCGAGGAATACGGCGAGGCGCCGCTCCGGTTCCGCACCCGGGCGCTCTACGACGGCCCCGCGGTCGGCTGACCGCGCCGCTCTTTGGGGGAACGTTCCTGCAACGCGCCACCGTGGCGGTAGCTAGATGCAGGAACGTCGCCAGCGGGAAGTGGGAAGCGAGACGAATCAGCCGTTGGCGGCGGTGATGGCGTCCTCACCGAAGGCCGCGGTGGCGGCTTCGACGCCCGTGGTGTTGTTGATGCCGAATCCGAGGGTCCCTGCTCCGGGCAGGACGGCGTCGAGCGGATCGCGCAGGTCGTCGATGTAGCCGAGGGCGTAGGCGCCGCGGTCGTAGCCCATGACCCGCAGCAGGTCGACGGGGAGCGTCTCGGCGATCTCACGGGGCACCGTCAGGTACTGGTTCTCCTCTTGGCGGAGCCAGGCCAGGTTGTACGTGATGTTGATGCCGATGCGGGTGGCGTCTGTCGTGTTGGCTCCACCCCCGTGGTAGACGCTGCCCGAATACACGAGCACGGAGCCCCGGGACATCGCGGCGGCCTCGCTGTCGGCCTCGGTGTAGGCCTTGCCGTCCTCCGCCTTGTTGCTGCCGGGGACGACCCGGGTGGCGCCGTTGGCCTCGGTGAAATCGGTCAGCGCCCAGATGGTGTTGCACTGGACTTCGTAGCCCAGCGGGAACGGGAAGAAATCGAAGGCCCATTGGTCACGGTGGATGGGCTGGGCGGGCTGGTCGGGACCGATGGCGATGGCCTGGGTGAGGTGGAGCTGGAAGTTGGTGGCGTGGCCCAGGAAGTCGCCGGTGGTGGCCAGGATCAGCGGATGCATGACGAGTTCGCGGCTGGCCGGTGACCGCCCGATGAGCGCCCCGGTGCGGCGGGTATTGCGGCCGCTGAAGTCGTCGGGTCCGGTGGGGGTGGCGGCGAAGCTGGGGGCCAGCTCATCGGCGATGCGGTCGAGCAGGCCGGGAGCGGCCAGGTCGTCGATGATGACGGCGCCGTCGAGACGCAACGCCGCGCTGACGGATTCGGCGTCGGTGTCAGCGGGAAGGTGAGTGATGGGCACGGGGAACTCCTGCGGTTCGTGGAGGCGGGTCCGGTTCAGCGAGCAGGGGGATTCCTCGGATGGTATCGGCCTAGGCTGCTCGCCCCATGAGGGCGCGGATCGGGGTGGTGGTGCTGGCTTCGGCCATCCCGCTTTCGGCGTTGGTCGTCGATCCGCGCGGCTGGTATCCCTTCGGTCCGGGCAAGTGGCTCGTCGTCTCGACACTCATTCCGCTCGGCGCAGCACTGGTGCTGTGGGACCGTCCGGCGCGTTCGGCCGGGCGGGTTTCGCTCCTGGCGTGGCTGCTGGTCGGGTGGATGATGATGGCCGCCGCCCTGGGTGTCGACCGCACCTACGGGTGGATCGGCACACCGGAGCGCCACTTCGGGGTGTTGACGTGGGTCCTTGCCGCTCTCGCTCTCGTCACCGGCCAGGCCCTCGACCCCAACCGTGACGGCGGCCCGCTCCGATGGGGGGTGATCCTCGCGGGGCTGGGCGTCGGACTGACTTCCACCGCCGAGGCCCTGGGCTGGGAGCTGGAGGTGTTCCGGGTGACGGCGGGCCGGTTGACCGCCACCGCGGGCTCGGCCGCGTACCTCGGGGCGTGGACGGCCTTGTTGGTGCCCGCGGCCCTCGGGATCGCGGGCGACCGGCGGTTGGGGCGGAGGGTTCGGGTCGCGGCCGGTGTGAGCGCGATCACCCTGGCGGTGGCCTGCGTTGGGTCGGGGGCGCGGGCGGCTTGGTTTGGGCTGGCCGTCGCCGGTGTCGCGGTGGTGATCGTTCAGCGTCGCTGGCTCGTTGCCCATCGACGCCTGGCCGTGGGTGGCTTTGCCCTCGGGGCGGTGGCGCTGGTCGCGGTCCTGGCGTTGTCACCGGCCGGCGGTCGAGTCGCGTCGGCCTCCGACCCTGAGGCGGCCGGCGGCCGGAGCCGTCTCGATGAGTGGCGGGTGGCCTCCCGGGTCATCGCCGCCCATCCGCTCACCGGTGTCGGGCCCGAGGGGTACCGCATCGCCTTCGCCGAGGGCGTCGACGACGCGTACCAGCGGGCCTACGGTCGGGACCCCCTCCCCGACCGTGCCCACTCCGGACCGCTCGACCTCGCGGTCACCGGCGGCCTCCCCGCGCTGGCGCTGTGGCTGACGGTCGTGGCGTTGGTGGTGCGGGCCGCGCTACGGGCGGTGCGGACCGGGCCATGGTGGATGGCGGGACTCGGGGTCGGGCTCATCGCTCACTTCGCCGGTCAGCTGCTGCTGTTTCCGATCGCCGAGCTCGAACCGGTGGTGTGGTTGCTGGCCGGCGTGGTCATCGTGGCCACCACCCCGGCCCTTCAAAGGCGCGACCGGGTGCTGGCCCGGCCCGTGGTGGCGGGGGTCGGCCTGGTGGCGGGTCTGGCCCTCGTGGCCGGTGGGCTCGACGTGGCTGCGGATCGGTTGGCGGCGCGCTCGGTGGCGGCCAGCCGTGGCGGGGACCATGCGGCGGCGGTGCGCTTCGCCGGCGACGCCGCCGAGCTGCGCCCCGACGAGTTGCGCCTGCACCTGCTGGCGGCCCAGACCGTGATCGCCGACGACCAGGGCACCAACGCCGCGCTGGCGGCCGTCTCCGCCGCTCTCGACGTCTCCCCGCAGGACCCGATCGTGCTCCGCCAGCACGCCCGATACCTGGCCCAGCGCGCGTCGGGCACCCACCTGCCTGACGATGTCGCCGCGGCCCGTGTCGCCGCCGAGTCCCTCGTGGGCGACGACCCGGCCAACGCCGCGGGCTGGATGTTGGTTGGGGCGGCCGCCCGGCTGGCCGCCGACGCGCCGGGCGCGGTCGCGGCCTTTGCTCGCGCTGAGGCTCTCTCGCCCCGCGACCCGCAACCGAGCATCGAATTGGCCCTGCTCTATCTCGACACCGGCGCGGTGGCCGCCGCCGTCGAGGCTTCGCAGCGGGCGGTGGCCCGGGCGCCCGATGACCCCCGGGCACAGCAGGTGCTGGAGCGCTCGCGGTCGGCGGCGGCGCCATCGGGTGGGTGACATGGCGGGAGAAATGGAACCTCCGAGGCCCGTCGAGCGTGTGAGGGGCATGTTCATCAGTTCCTCGCTGTCCAGCCTGTCACCTGCTGCCGGGACCAGACCCGGGCCGAGGCCCCGTGACCCGGCCCGGCCCGACCTCGCCCCCGAAACCGATACCGACCAAGCCGCCACCGACACCGACCTAGCCGCCACCGACACCGAAGCCGACACCAGCACCGACGCAGCCGCCGTGGCGGAGTCGGCTTACGTCGTCGGAGATTTCGACCCGGTCCTCACCAGCGGTGGATTCGACACCTTCTACCGCACCAAGCGTCCGGTGATCGCCCAGGCCCTGGCCTTGTCGCTGGGCGACATCGACGTGGCCGCCGAGGCCACTGACGAGGCGATGACCCGCGCCTATGCCCGCTGGACCACGGTAGGCGTGCTCGAGCGTCCTGAGGCCTGGGTCTATCGGGTGGCCTCGAACTGGGCGCTGTCGGTGTTCCGTCGCCGCCGGTTGAGCCTGCACCGCCTCTACGACCCCTTGATCGCCGAGGTGGGGACGGGCGTCGACCCCACTGTTCACCGGGCCGTGGCCGCTCTCGGCGTCAAGCAACGCAGCGTGGTGGTTTGTCGCCACCTCCTGGGGTGGTCGGTAGCGGAGACAGCCGCCGCTCTCGGCATCAGCGAGGGAACCGTCAAGAGCCGCCTCCACCGCGCCACCACCACCCTGCGCTCCCAACTCCGTGATCTCAACGCACCAGAGGAGAAGTCGTGAACGAAGACCGTTCGCTCGATCAGTACTTCCATGCCCGCGCCGCAGGCATCGACCTGCCCCCCCGGGAGGCCGCCACCATCGCGGCCCGGGCCCGCCAGCGTCGCCACGCCCGTCGCTCGATGGTCGTGTTCGGCACCGCTGCCCTGGTGCTCATCGCCATGGTCGCCGTCGTAGCCGGTGGCTCGAACAGTCGGTCGGTCGATGTGGCCAGCAACACTGGCGGACCGGCCGCGCCGCTCAAGTGGACCGTCGTCGACGTTCCGGCCGGGCTGGGCTGGAGCGCTGGCACCGTGGCCAGCGAGGACGGTTCGCTCTACGGGCTGTCGACGGCTCCCGGTCCCACTGATCCCAACCCCCCGTATGCGCCGTCACCAGTGCTCTATCGCTCAACGGAGGGCAAGACGTGGAGCACCGCCACTCTTCCTGACGGCCTCTCCGCCACTGCGCTGGCGACGGCGGGCGGCCACCTCTATGCAGTGGGCACCGCGGCGGCGGGCGGGGGCACCGACCTGGTGGTGGCCACCAGCACCGACGGTGCTTCGACCTGGTCGACCAGCCACATCCCGACCCCGCGCGCCGATCTGATCGCCCGCTTCGGCCGTCAGATCCAGGTGTCGGCCCCGTCGCTCACGACCGGACCGAAGGGGCTCATCGCCGCAGTGACGGTCACGGCCCGGCCTGATGTCGAACCGTTGCTGGCCGCTCGAGGTGACAGCGGCAAGTCCCTGTCCATCTCAGCAAGGGGCGTCGACGTCTACAAGACCGACGACCCCGCCAACGCCCAGCTCTGCTCCGCCGGCGTGGCGAAGGTGGCGGGGACGGGCACCGCTGCCTCTCCGTCCACCACGGTGCCGACCGCCGACATCGCCCCGACGGGGACCGTGCCCAACGCGAACTGCGTGGGCTCGAACTCCAAGGTGGATCACTCCTATACCTGGCAGCAGCTCGGCCTCGACCCGGCCCTGCAGGGGTTGCTTGGTGGTGAGGTGCATGTCTACGCCTCCACCGACGGCGCCACCTTCGACGAGGTCGGCCATCCCGACGGTTCGGTCGGCACGGTGGGCGCCCTCATCGGTGGAGCCGACGGCTATCGCCTGATGGCCTCCGACCCGCTCGATTCGATCCTGCGTTCGTTCTGGTCGGCTGACGGCCGCACGTGGACGTCGGGGGGCCCCGACCGCGACGGCATGGTGCATTCCTCGGGCCTCCTGGCCGGCACGCCGGCGGCCGTGGTCCTGACCCAGGGCGCCACCCTTTTGCTGGTGGCGGCACCGGGCGGCGGTTGGACCAGCTCCGATCTCCTGACCGCGGCTGGATCCCCCGATCCGTCGTCGGCCGGCCTCAGCTCGGCGTCGATCGGTCCCCTCGGACTGGTGGCCCTCTTCTATGACGGCGGGGTGGACAACGACCCCTACGTGGCCGACTCCGCCGACGGTCACACCTTCGAGCACCATCGCCTCAGCGAGATCGATGGCGGGGGCGACTGGAGCGCCGTCGGCACCTCGGTCAGTGCCGATGCGGTGACACTGCGGCTCGTCCGGACGCCCAAGCAAGGTGAGGATCCGCTCAAGTACGCGGGCCCGCAGCGTCTGGTGGTGGGCACCCGGTCCTGATGGCGAAATGGGCAATCAGGTAGTCAGCCGGTAGGTCGGTGCGCCGATCTACCGGCTGACCGTTTTCCGGGCGCCGAGTTGCTGGCCCTGGTGTCCTCAGGGGGTCGCCTTGCGGTCGAGCACGGCGATGAAGTCACGCGAATCGTTGGACAGGTAGCGCTTGCCGTCCTTGTGCTGGTCGGGCAGCAGCTTCGTGCCGGTGACGGACGCCGGGTTGCCGGGTGTGGATGCGCCGTAGAGATTGAACGTGGTCCACGACGGGTTGATGTCGAGTTCCATGGCTCGTTGGCATCCGGCCCGTTGCATGAGCGACGCCAGCGACTGGGCGCCGAGACCGTCCCCATAGCCGTAGATGATGCCGCCGTTGCTGTCGACGCAGACCGCGGAGCGCCAGACGAGCACGCGGTTGCCCAGGGTCGAGCCCCACCGACCGTCAGCGTTGTCATCCAGTCCACCGGCGGGCTGGCCGTTATCGACGATGAGATCGAGGTTCTGGCGGACGGCCACGACGTCGGGACCCATGGAGACGTCCCGGCCCCATTGGCCGACCGTGGCCGTGCCGTCGCGATGGATAACGAACGACGCCGCTCCATCCCGTAGGGGCTTCTGCGCCTTGCCCTCGAGGTAGAAGCCACCGTTGGCGTCCTGCATGCGAAAGCCGCCGTTGAAGGCGGCGAGCAGGTCGAGTCGCTGCGCGGTGGGCACCTGCGCGGGGGTCTTCCACGAGCCTCCCGGTTCTTGGAGGCCGGGGTGGAGGTCGAAGCGCACGAGTTTCGGGTCCATCCACACGAGCCCGTCGAGCAGGCTGGTGTGCACCGAGTCGGGGCGGACCTGGGTGGCGTACATGGCTCGATCACCCGAGACGGCTGGTCCGACCGGCTGCCACACACCTTCGTTGGGAAGACTGTTGCCAGCTACGGAAGCGACATCAGGCGGGTGCGGGGTGGTGGTCGCGGCCGCCCCATCCGTCGGGGGGGGACGACCCCAAACGGGGGTGTCGAAGGTGATGCCGTGGTCGGGCTCGCCACCCGTCTTGGGTCCGTTGTGGGAGAACCACCAGTTCTCGGCCCGGTTGACGATGCCCCCGCCGCCGTGGTCCCGCATCCATTCGACCGCCCTCTCGGTCATGGTGGTGTTGCCGGGAGCGGAGAGTGCGCCGGCCAGCGACACGCCGGGAACGAGGGCGATCAAGCCCGCCACGACGAGGACGGCCAGCGCGATGCGCCGCCGCCGGCTCGGCCGTTTGCTCTTCTTCTTGGGTGTTGTCATCGGTGTCGTCATGGGTTTCGTCTCGGTCTTCGTCACGGGTTTCGTCCTTGTTCGAGCAGGAAGGTCAGGCAATGGGGCATCTCACGCTGCCAAACGGGCCATTGGTGGTCGCCGGCCACGATCTGGAGTCGCGACGACTGGCCCGCCGCCGTGAGCGCGTGTTGATAGGCGTTGCCCTCAGTGACCGCTTGGGGGTCGTGTTCACCAGCGATGATCAAGGTTCGTGGTCCCTGCGGTGAGGGGTGCAGAATCGGTGAGGCGGCCTCGCGCGTCGTCTTGGACTCGCCGCGAAATGCTGGGTCGATGGCGCTGAAGTAGCCCCCCATCGAGCAAACCGCTTGGTATTGACCTGGTTGACGGCTCCCCAGATACGCGGCGCCGTACCCGCCAGCCGAAATGCCGGTGGCCGACCAGTTGCCGTTGGTTCGATAGTTGGCATCAACCCACGACCGGAGGTCGTCGGAGAGCGCCGCCCCGAGGCGCTGGCGTGAGGTGTCGGCGAAGTCGCCGTCCCTGACGGCTGGGCCGTGACCATCGGGGACGACGGCGATGAATGGCGGGACTGATCGGCTCATGGCGGGTACGTCGATGGCGAGAAGGAGGTCGTTGGCCGCCCCCGGTCGGCCGTGGAGCATCTCGATCACTGGGTACCGTTGAGCGCTGTGGCTGTCATAGCCGGCGGGCAACATGATCAGCACTTGGCGGTCGCCGCCGAGCGATGGGGTCGGAAAGCGGCTTTCGACGATGGTCGGATTGCCGGCCACTACGCCTGACGCAGAGGTCGCGCCGCCAGCAATCTCGCCGATGCCGGGGTCGGCGTTCGCTCTGGTGGGCGGAGTGATCGACGCCACCAGGATACCGAACACCAGCGCGACCACGGTGGAAACGCCCAACATCGTCCGTCGAGTGGCGCGTCCGGCCACCTCGTGGTCGCTCGGCTGTGGACCGTTGGCGCGAGCCCGAGCATCCATGGGCAGCCCCTGCAGTCGACCCAAGCCGTAGCCGATGGGGAAGGCGACCAAGTGTTGCCAGTCGGCCAACTGGTGGTGGAACGCCAAGCCACCCAGCACGAACACGGCGGCACCAATGAGGAGCCGGCGATTGGCGAGCACGGCGATGAGCGCTCCTGCTCCGCCCGCGGTAATGGCCGACGCCCCGTAGTCCAGGGTTGACAGCGATCGGTTGGCGAACTCGATCTGTTGTCCGGAGCCGAGGGCGAGGAATGCGGTTACGACGAGGGGACCAGCGAGCATCGCCGTCGTCACCACGACGAGGGTCCGACGAGTACCGGCCAATACTTCGTAGGGGCCGACCATGAGCAGCAGCGACAGTGCTATCGACGTGGCCATGAACACATCGCGGGTGAGCAGCTGGCTGGTCAGCACCGACTGCCAATTCCCGGCCAAGAACCCGCGACCGCTGTAGCCGAAGCGAAAGGCCACGGTCAGGGGGAGTTCATGACGGAACACCCCGAGATGAACGGCAGTGGCGAGGACCACCCCGACCATCGCCAGGGTGAGCAGTGGGGGTTTCAAGCGTCGTTGACGAAACGGTTGCAAGAGGTCATGCATTGTGGCGGAGCGCTCTCAAGAATCCGCCCCGGACGTACGACTTCGCCACGGCCGCGAGCGCACCCGGGAGCTCACGCCTCGATGGGGCGACGAGGTGACGAAGCTGCCAGCGAGGATCGAATTTGGCCTTGTAACGGTGGAGGGAGCGGGTGGGATAGAGCCTCTCGGCCACCGAGCCGCGTGACCGGGGAACACATCCGAGGCTGGCGACGTCCACTCCCGCCGCCGCGAACTCGAGGAGGCCATCGGCGATGAGCAGGTCAACGGTGGGATTGGGCGCATCGGGAAGGCGGCGCATGAGATCGAGGACGCGGCCGCGGTGGTTGTCGAAGTGATGCCAGGTGACGAAACCGACGACCCGATTGTCAGCGTCGATGGCGACGCGACAGTCGCAGTCGTCGAGTCCATCTGGGTCGAAACGGCCCAGTGTGAAGCCCATCTCGCCCCCCCTTTTGGTTGACAGCCAGGCCGCGGAGACGGCCGCCACTCCAGGGCGAACCTCATCGGACCAGGGCACGACCCTGAGCCCGGCGCGACGGGCCGAGGTCACGCTGTGGCGGATGTTGGCGCGCCGCTTGCCGGCGAGACTGAAGGCCGTTAGATCGATGATGGGGTCGTCGGCGATGGGCGTGGTCCACATCCCCCGTACCTGATAGGGCGAGGGGTCGACAACGGCGACGAACGTCGGGCGGAGACCCAGACCCCCCACGAGGTCGAGGGTGAGCGAAAGCCCTTCGTCTTCGTGGCCGGCGGCGGCGGCGACGTCAGTGGCCATCACGGCCCAGCGGCCGCGGCGCAGAAACCCAGTGCCGAAGAGGCCCGGATTCCCGAGCAGCTCCCGGCCGTCCCCGACGTTGAACGGGCTGACGGATGAACGCCCCCACGTCTCGACGGCGTCGCGGACCGTGGCCGGCGCCGGCGGTATTGGGCACCACGCGTGGTGCGAACCGGCGAGGATTCGGTCGGGGTGTGCTGATAGGGAAGTGGAGGGGGACTGGGTGGCGGGGATGATGGTGGCGGTCATGGGTTCACCTTGGAGGTTGGTTCCTAAAGGCACGCTGAAGTGGTCGCGAGTCGTTTGGCTCCCACGCGGGCCCTGCCGTTGGTATGGGGATCTGGTCAGCGGCGCGGATGGCAGGGAGGCGGACAAGGAATGTTGTCCCGGGGGGTCGGTCCTCAATCTCGATATCGCCGCCGTGGGCAGTGACGATGTCGCGCGCAATGGCCAGCCCCAAGCCGGTGCCCGAGGTATCGCCGGAGTGGGTACGAGCTTGGTCGAGGCGGGTGAAGCGCTCGAAGACCCGCGACCGATCGCCAGGGTCGATGCCTGGTCCGTCATCTGATACTCGTAACGCTACCCTGCCTTCCTCGGCGCCAAGGGTCACCGTGACGGTGTCGGTCCGGTACCGCTCGGCGTTGTCGAGCAGGTTGCGCAACACCCGGGTGAGTTGCTGGGGGTTGCCGCGTATCCACAGGCCCGGTGTGCCGCGATAGTCGGCGGGGTCGTGCCCGGTTCGCGCCCGCCAGGCAAGTTCGACCCGAACGAGTTCGTCGACGTCCACGTCACGGCGGGCCTCCGCCGGAGCGGCATCCAGGCGAGCGAGCAAGAGAAGGTCATCCACCAGCCGTTCGACCCGTTCCTGATCGCGGAGGAGGTCTCGCGCCAGTCGGGGCCAGTCGGTCGTTGCCGGAGCGAGGAGGCCGGCCTCAAGGGTGATATGCAGGGATGCCAACGGGGTGCGCAGCTCGTGTGAGGCGTCGGCGACGAAGCGGCGCTGTTGGTCGACCGACCTCTCAATGCGGCTGAGCATCGAGTTCATCGTGTCGGCCAAGCGTCCGATCTCATCGTGTTGCGTGGGTTCCGGCACCCGCCGATGCAGCTGCCCGGCTGAAATCTCGGCAACCTCGGCGCGGATCTGCTCGACGGGGCGGAGGGCCCGGCCGGTGACGATCCACGTCGTCGCCGCCACCAGGATCAGGGCGAAGGGGCTCAAGGCCAGGAGGATCCGGCGCAGGGCATCGACGGCGGCGGTTGCCGGCTGGAGGGACGTCGCCGCGTAGACCGTGAGCGGCCCCGCTGGACTGGTGGCCGATACTGACACGATGCGAAATTGGGTCGTCTCATCGAGTGCGGACACGATCGCGGTATGAGCCGAGGTGTCTGGCCCCGTCCCCACTGGTGTTATGGGTGACTCGCCGGCGATGTTCTGGGTCGAGGCCACCACCTGGCCATTGGCGTCGACGACTTGGAGAGCGGCGGTGTCGTCGCTCGGTGAGCTGAGAACGGTGGGGAGCTTCCCCGCGGCGGCCAAACTGGCGACGTCTTGGGCTCGGGACATGGCCGCGTCCTGGCGGCCCTGCTCGAGCGTGCGTTGCAGGTAGAGCGACATCACCAGACCACCGACGAGAAATGCGACGCCAACGACCGCAGTTGCCCCGATGGTGGTGCGCGTCCGCACCGAGACGCCCCGCCGGCGTCGATGCTCAGCCACCATCGGCCTCGAGGCGGTAGCCCCGACCTCGGATGGTGGTGATGGCAGACCGTCCGAACGGAAGGTCGATCTTTCGGCGGAGGCTGCTGATGTAGACCTCGACGAGATTCGGGTCACCGTCGTAGGCGAAATCCCAGACATGTTCGAGAATCTCGAGTTTGGAGGAGACCTCGCCGGCTGTCCGCATCAAGTACTCGAGGACGACGAACTCTTTGGCGGTGAGCCCAATGACCTCGCCCTCCCGCTCGCATCGATGCTCCGCGGGATCGAGCCTGAGATCGCCACAGACGAGCACAGCCGGTCGTTCTCGGACGGCCCGTCGAAGGAGGGCCCGGACCCGTGCGGCCAGGACGACTGCTGAGAATGGTTTGCGAACGAAGTCGTCGGCTCCGGTATCGAGGGCTTCGATTTCATCGAACTCGCCGTCCTTGGCCGTCAGGATGACGATCGGCGTCCAGACCCCCTGGGCCCGGAGTTCAGCGCACACCTGATAGCCATTCCGGCGGGGCAACATGAGGTCCAACACGATGGCGTCGTAGGTCCCTTCGGTAGCGCGCCACAGCCCGTCCTCGCCGTCGTGCGACAGATCAACGGCGAACCCTTCGGCGGTGAGGCCTTGCTCCAACGCCCGCGCCAGGGGAAGGTCATCCTCGACGACGAGCAGTCTCATGCCGCGCGGAGGAGGCTGATGGGCGCTCGCCGGGTGGCCCGCAGGGCGGCACTGGCGGCGATGGCCACCGAGGCCAACGCCACCGTGAACAAGATGGCCAGGTACGCCCAGGGAACAGTGAGGACATCGGGCGGTGGGTCGAAGACGCCGGTGAGCACCTTCACCAGCATCGACGACAGCACCCATCCCCCGATCGCTCCGGCGGTGAGCCCGATGACGGTGATGAACCCGGCTTCGGCCCACACGAATCCACCGAGTTGGCGGGGACTGGCTCCGAGGGCGGCGGCGATGGCGAACGTCCGGCGTCGCTCAGCCAGACCGAGCCACAGGACCAGCCCTGTCGACGCGGCGGCGAGGACGAGGGCGAAGCCAAGCTCGACCCGCGTGAGGCCATTGAGGTCGACGGCGGTGAGACTCGACCCGATCACTCGTTTGGTCGACCCGATATCGGTGACCGCCGCGGTGGTTCCGACCTGGGCCCGGACTCGGTCGGCCACCTCGCTCGGACTCGCTCCGGACGTCGTGAGGAGGAACGAGCCGACGGCATCGGAACCGGTCATCTGGGTGATGTAGGCGGCGTTGGCGATGAGGAAGCTGTCATGGGGGGCGGTGGGAAACTCCTTGGCCACTCCGGCGTAGTGGAAGGCGACATCGACCAGCTGCTTGGTACGGCTGTCCTGCAAGCGGAGCTTGATCGGATCGCCAAGGTTGAGTTGGAAGTCCTTCACGGTTTCGTCGCTGACCAGGAGTGCATCGGGTTGCGCGGCGAGCCGGCCCATGACCTCGACCGCGGTGCCGCCCTGGAAGTAGCCGTCGACGAGTTTCGTGGCCCCCACCACCGTGGCGGCGTTGACCCCGAACAGGTCTTGTAGGTCGTTGCCCACGTAGGCGTAGCGATGTTGGATCGGCTCGACCGCCTTGACCCCGGGGATGGTGGCCAGCGTGGCGCCCTGGTCGGGACCGGCGATGACACCGGGCGACTCGGTGACCCGAACGTCGGCCCCGTTGGTCAACGCCGCGTCGATGGTGGCCTGCTTGCGGTATGTCGAGTTGAAGACGGCGGTCGACGTGGCGAAGCTGGCGGTAAGGGCAATGAGCACTGCGCCGGTGGCCAAGAGTCGGCGTTGGCGGCCCATGGCGGCGGCCACCGTGTCGGCCAGGCCGCCGGCGACCGGCCGCAAGATGGCGCCGAGGGGGCCGCGCCCCCGGTTGAGGAAGACGGTGGTGAGGCGCCACGTCAACAGCGCAGCACCGACCCACAACAGCGTGGGCCCGGCGAAGGCCCAATAGCTGACCGAGATGGTGGGCACGCCCTCGACCGCGAGGACGAGCTTGTAGCCGTTCTGACTGGTCAACCAGAAGACCACCAGGGCGGCGACGATGAGCCAGTAGTCCAGGCCGACTCGCATCCA
>Ga0075021_10000384_pt1 | contig 23814 bp, 47 predicted proteins | sample ColStrG_CSR_2012_FD_72749 | JGI IMG/M metagenome (GOLD analysis project Ga0075021, IMG submission 72749) | Freshwater sediment microbial communities in response to fracking from Pennsylvania, USA - Cold Stream Run_MetaG_CSR_2012 | ecosystem: Environmental > Aquatic > Freshwater > Creek >...
CTCCAGCCTGTTGTACGTTCGACTCGGTCTGTTTCTGACGATAGACGACTTGCTAGTTCGGTTTGCTCTCGGTTGGTGACAAGCTAGGTCATGTTCAGTCAGACCATACGACGTACTTAGGCCAGCTGCACCAGACGACATCCCCGACACGAACAAGTCACGTCGCACGACGTGCTTTGCTTCACCGCAAGACAAACCCGCCCAACTCCATTCCCGCCGCACTAAACGACAAGCCCCGTCCAGCCTATCTTCACGCTCCGAGCGACTACCTGTAGCTGACCGCAAGACTACCTGTGTCGCTGCATCACTCGTCGAACGACATGCAAGGCCGTATCAGCCTCAGCGACAACCCACGGCAAGTTGCGCCTCAACAAATGACGAACTTGGCTCAGGCGCCGCTACTAGCAGCCTTACGACTACCCGTCGCATGCTCCGTCGTTCCTACCGACACCCCGGATCAGTCCAGCCTTGAGCGACACGATTGGCCGACTCCACTCATGCTGTTCAATCGACACCCCTTCCTCATCCAGGCCTGCTCACTCGACTACTCGTTTCCATCTCAAGCGAGCGACAACCCACGTCTTCCATATTCAGCCCGACTCAAGCGACATGCTGCTGCAAGTTCGATCACTACGGCTCAAGCGACGTGCCGAGTACAAGCTGACACATACCGCATGACTACCTCTCGCACATCGTCTCACGTCACAGGACAGTCCGTCTCAAGCTCCACTCGACCGAACGACAAACTTGGACAGCCCTGGCTCAATCAGACGACATGCCGGCTTCAGCTGCAACTCACCTAGCGACAGTCCATCTCCGACTTTTTCAATCTGAACGACACTCTGGCCTTGACTCAGTCAGTTCGACATACCAATTCATCCTCATCTGACCTCGTTCAATCGACAAGCTGAAACGACCTATAGGATAAGCTAAGACGCATCAAGACGCATCTTTCTGTTCTTTTGACAAGCCTTCACGCGACGCCCTGACTCGTTCGACATGCCTCGTCCCACGCTCCACGATCTACCGACAAGTCGTTACTGCCTAGTGCTGCCCAGACGACAAGCTCGACTCACTCGCGCTCAATGACAAGCAACGTCATTACGAGACGACACTGAAGACATGCCGATCTCACCTCGTTCTGGTCATCTCAAGCGACAAGCCGAGTCACTCTCACTGCATGCGACAGTCTGAATCCGACGACATTTCGACTTGCGCTCCACCACTCCGCAGTGACTACCAGCATCAGCTTGAGCCAAACGACAATCCGAGTCACCCTGAGCCGAATGACTAACCTCTCCTCTTCAGGCCTCACGACAAGCTGCTCTTAGTCGGGAAACTAGCCTATTCTTCACTGACTTAATCAAGAGACATGCCACCCTGAACCAACACGTCCTGTGCCTCTTGACAAGCCTGTCAGCACTCTACTAAGTGACGTACTGTCCCTTCCCGCAACCCAACGACAAGGAGAGTTATGACTCAAGACGAAATGCAGGCTCTGCTGTATATCGAGCGAATCAAGCAAGGAGACACAGTAGAGACTGCGCTCTACTTTGCTCGAAACGGTGCTGCGGCCTATTTCTTTGGAAGGCAGCCTGCCATCACGTTGCAGCTGCAACTTGATGAAGTGACCCACGAGAACGAGAAGCTCAAGACAGAGAACTCTCGTCTCCGTTGTGAACTGGACAATTCATTGAATCCTGTAATCTGAACGGAGAAGATCATGAATCTCATTCACTTCCACCACTTCCACAATAATCAAGGTATAAGGCTCAAGTGCAACAACAGCACTGAGGCTGACGTCAGTAGCAGTGACTTCACACAGGTGACCTGCCCTGTGTGTCGCAACATGGTACCGTTGTCATCGAGACAAAGGCACTACTACGAGTCGACCAATGGAATCGACTACAAGGTCTGCTGCAACTACGTAGGGACTCTGTCAGACCAGCAGCTGACAGTCGAACCAGACAGAGTCGAATGTGATGAGTGCAAGCGCCGCATGCAAGAGAGACTGGTATCGAAAGCAGCAGAGCCGAAGTCAGGACTTCGCTACAACGCAGGGAAGCCTCGGATGGATCTCATCAGCCCCTGGGCTGCTGAAGGTCACGCAGAAGTGCTGACCTACGGCATGAAGAAGTACGCAGCCTACAACTGGGCCAAGGGACTCAGCTGGAGTGAGACTGTCGCTTCACTTGAGCGTCACCTCGCAGCCTTCAAGAAGGGCGAAGACATCGACCGCATCGAAGATGGAGGCAGCGGTCTACCTCACATCGACCATCTCCAAGCGAACGCAGCCTTCCTGTCGCACTTCCAGAAGACGAAGACCGGAACCGACGACCGCTGGAGACTCCCCACCAAGAAGGAAGAGAAAAAGCCATGACTCGACTCATCACGCTGCTGGTGGTGTTGACTGGTTGTGAGCAGCAACAGCCAATCGAACCAGTCGAGATGCCAACCTTCGATGAGATAAGCATCGGACGTCGGGGTCGAACGGTAACTGTCTTCCATGACGACAAAAGGAACGTCACCTGCTGGGAAGCAGAGAGTAGCTACGGACTTGCCCTCACCTGTTTGAGAGACGAAAAGGAAAAGAAGCCATGACTCGATACATCATTGCACTGTTGCTGCTTACTGGATGTTCGACTGGAGGTGTCGATGAACACTGTAACCCCAATGGAACTTGCAACAGCGAAAACCTAAGTTGTATCAACAATGGAAGCAGCGCAGTTTGCAAACCAAAGATGGCACCAAGTCCTCCTGCTCGGTGCCGTGGAGAGGCAGACTGCTTCTGCCTCACCTGCTCAGAGAACTGCGGAGGGAGGTTCCAAACCTGTGCCTTCAGTGACACGTCGGTCTGGGGTTCAAAGCCTGCAATCTGTGAGTGCGGAGAGAAAAAGCCATGACTCAGAACTACAAGGACCCTGGTGCTTGGATTCACACTCACACAGGCAAGAAGTTCTATCCGCTGGAGCCTGACGGCTCTGTCATCGACAGCAAAGACATCATCCATGCGCTGTCGAATATCTGTCGCTTCACTGGGCACGTTGATTCGTTCTACAGCGTGGCTGAGCATGAGGTGCGAGTCGCGAGGCATGTTCGTGACTGCATGAAGCTGACAGAGAGCGGTGTGACTTCCTCAAAGAGGAACATGCTCATCTCCTGGGCACTCACTCACGACGACACTGAGGCCTACTTGACGGACGTCTCTGCTCCTCTCAAGCGCACGTCGGTGTTCGAGGCGTATCGAGAACGAGAGAAGTATCTGGAGCGCATGATTGCACGTCACTGGGGCCTGCCTGAAGAGATGCCTGACGAGGTGCGTGAGGCTGACATCATCATGTGCGTCACCGAGGCACAGAGGCTCTTCGTCGGGGCTCCTCCGACGCCTGAGTGGCTGGAGAAGCTGCCTCCTGCTTGTCCTGAATGCCTCAACTACAACGGTCGGCTTGTTCGTAATGATGGGCGCAGTGGTACTGTCGGCTGGTCTCTGAGTCCTGTCGATGCTGCTCACGTCCTTGAAGTGTGGCGTTGGGAGTACGGACTCGTCTCAGTGAACCCTCGTCCTGGGAAGGGCAATGAACAACCCTGAAGTCATCAAGCTGAAGTTGAGGAGATCAAATGAGTAGCGTCTGCAAACACGGCAACTACTGTGGTGGATCTGAAGGTTGCAACCGCTGTCTCAACGAAGCACTGCGCTACAGCAAGCTCCTGAGTCCTGCTCAATTAAAACCGTCCATCCCGTCGTGTTCGTTCTGCGGTAAAACACAGGCTGAAGTGAAGAAGCTCATCGCAGGTCCGACTGTCTACATCTGCGATGAGTGCGTCGAGTTGTGCAACGACATCATCGGGAACGACGACGCAATAAAGTCCACGAAGAAGCCGAAGAAGAGGAAGTCATGAAGAAGCGGGTTTACATTTTGGTGTCTCACGTCAATATTCATGCTGACAGTGAAGCTGGGTACGCCGCAGCTGTCCGTGAAATCAAACGCGACCCACCGTTCATTGATCGAGCGTCGTACGGTGTTGATGGTTCGTACTCAGCGAAGACGACAATGATGGTCACTGTCAAACAGCTGAAGAAGCCAAAGAGGAAGAAGTCATAACTCAGCAAACAAAAAGGGCTGCTCCGTTGTTCTGGAGCAGCCCTTCTCGTCATCATCGACTGAGTGATTCAGTCGACGATTGCGGTCACCTGAAAGACCTCGATGTCACAGGTAGTCAGAATCGCACCCGTGCCGACGCACGCAGTGACGATGTTGGTGCCGATGGTGCAGATGGCGAGCACGGCGGTCGCACCTGCGGTGATGGCAGCCTGATGCAGGCTGATGCGGGCCTTCAGGTTCGCAGGGGCAATGCTGAGCCCGTGCGTGAAGGTTGTTGCCAGATTGGTGACGCCAACCTGTGCAAGCTGTGTGTAGAAGAAGCCCATGGTCTTGTTCCTTTTCTTCTCTGAGGAGTGAAGGGCTTAGCTGACGATCGCGGTCTGCTGAAAGACCTCGATGTCGCAGGTGGTCAGAGTACCGAGCATGCCGACCGTGATGATGTTGGTGCCGATGGTCTGGATGTACGGCTGAGCAGTGGCGGTGATGGCAGCCTGATGAATGCCAATGCGTGCCTTGAGCAGCGACGGCGCGATGCTGAGGCCGTGAGTGAAGGTCTGTGTTGCGACGGTGACGCCAACCTGCGCGAGCATCGTGTAGAAAAATCCAGCCATGGTTGTTCTCCCTGCGAGTTGTGACTCACCGCTGAATGCGGCCTCCTCGACAATCTCACGCCCAGGAGCCACCTGCACTCGACCCTTGCATTTCCGGTCTCTATTAGGTACTAACCAGTACCTGTCAGTCCCTTCTGTGGAGCCACTCCCCTATGAGCCGAGCCCCGAAGCAACCCAGCAATGCTTTGCAAGAAGTCCACGCGCGGCTCTTCAAGGAGGATGTCGAGACCCTCAAGCAGGTCGCAGCCCAGCATGGGCTCCCTTGGCAGACTGAGCTTCGATTGCTGGTTCGCAGAGCACTGAAGGGCATCGTCTCACTCAAGGAGAAGTCATGACTCGTGTTTGTCCTGAATTGCTGGAGCAGCACTACCAAGCAGCCTGCGATCGTCCCTCCGACATCAACGAGCACCTGCCGCTGCTGCGTGAGTATGCGTCGAAGTGCGAACACGTCACTGAGATGGGCATGCGCGGCGCAGACGGCAGCACCATCGCGCTCCTGGCTGCTCAGCCGAAGACCTTCATCGCCTGGGACCTGAATCCCTTCAGCGTGGTGTCACAGCCGGTCGCCAATCTCATCAGCATGACTCACGGCAGCCGAACGTCATTCGAGCCTCGCACAGGCAACACACTGGAAATCAACATCGAGAAGACAGAGATGCTCTTCATCGACACGCTGCACACAGCGAAGCAGCTGTACGCCGAGTTGCAGCGCCATGGAGGTAACGTGTCGAAGTACATCGCCTTCCATGACACTGCGACGTTTGGCAGGACTGGTGAAGACGGCAAGGCGCCTGGGCTGCTCTCAGCCATCCGCCAGTGGCAGATGGAAGACGCATTCCCACTCTGGAAGCTGGTTCAAGACAAGCAGAACAACAACGGTCTCCTCATCCTGCAAAGCATTGACGTTCTGGAGTGAGTCATGGCTCTCAAGTTCGCGTTTGATTTCTTCAACACTCTCGATACTCACGAAGAAGTGCGTGCTGTTGCTCGTCAGCTGCATGCATGGGGTCATGAGATTCACATCGTCAGTGCCATCTCACCTGGGCTGCCTTACAACTATGACCTTGCACTCGACTCACTGAGCATCCCATTCACACAGGTGCATCGAGTAGATCACAGCCCTGCGTTGAAGGTGGCTGTGCTCAAGGAGCTTCAAGTGCGCGGCTTCTGGGACGACCTGCCTGAGAACGTCAATGCAGCACGAGAAGCAGGCTTCGCTTGCTGCCTTGTTGGTGTTGAGCCTGCAAACCAACTGAGTTCAAAGTCATGACTTCTCAATTCGTTCTTCCTGATGAGCAGAACCTTCAGCAGCGCTACCCGATGTTCAAGTTTGGTATCGGGAGCTACGGTGGACTGCAACTCTTCAGGTGGGACGACAGCACCTCCATCGAAATTGGCAACTACTGCTCCTTCGCGTTCGGTACAAAGGCGCTGCTGGGTGGTGGCCATCGACCTGATTGGGTGACGATGTATCCTTTCAGCGACTTCATGAACCGCCCTGACTTGGACGGTCACCCAGCCAGCAAGGGGAACATCCTCATCGGTCATGACGTCTGGGTCGGCGCCGAAGCGATGATTCTCTCTGGAGTCACCATTGGCACAGGTGCAGTCATCGCTGCACGCTCTGTTGTGACTGAAGACGTGGAACCCTACGACATCGTGGGAGGCTCTCCAGCCAAGCACATCAAGTGGCGTTTCCCGTTCGTGCAGAGCCGTCGCCTCATGAAGACAGAGTGGTGGTACTGGTCGAAAGAACGTATCGAAGCAGCACTCCCGCTGCTGCTGAACCCTGACATCGAAGCCTTCATCAACGCAGTCGAACAAGGAAAAATCTGATGCTCTCCTCCGCAACACCTCTGATGGACATCGTGATGCTCGTGCACGACCAGTGGCAGTGGGCTGAACTGGCAATCAAAGCAGTCGAGAACCACACCAACAACGCCTACCGTCTCATCCTCGTGGACATGGCCTCAGAGCAGCCTGAGACCAAGGCGATGCTGAAGGCAGCCTTGGACAGAGGCCACACCGTCGTCACGCTCAACGAGAACCGCTCCTTCTCGCACGGCGTGAACATGGGAGTCATGGCTGGTGACGCCAAGTTTATCTGCATCCTGAACGATGACGCCCTGGTGACTGAGGGCTGGTCAGGAGCCATGCTCAACGACGCCTCGGCGCAGTCTGTGGGACTCGTCGGAGCCCGCTCGAACTACGCCTCGGGGCACCAGGGTGACCCGAACCTCGTCGGGGAGCCCCCTTTCCTCGTCTTCGTCTGTGTTGCGCTCAGGCGGGCTGTCTGGAACGTCGTAGGCCCCATGGATGAGGAGACCTTCGACGGCTTCAGCAGCGAGGACTTGGACTACAGCTGGCGTGTCCGCAAGGCAGGCATGAAGCTGAAGGTCTCCAACGCCTACGTGCTGCATGCAGGCAGCCGCACTTTGGCTGCGAAGACAGGTGACGCTGAGGCTCGTCAGAAGAACGACCAGAAGTACAACCAGCGACTCATCGAGAAGTGGGGCAAGGAGTGGGTCGCAGCCAACACGAAGATGGTGCAGCGGACGCTCATCGTGACGTACCACTCTGAAGAGTGGACTCGCGTGAAGTTTGTTGCCTCCATGATGAACATGCGTCACTTCGGTGGCTATCCCTTCACCTTCGTCAACCAGACACGCTCAGCCATCCACATCGCTCGGCAGGCTGCTGCTGATCATGCCCTGGACAATGGCTTCGACGTGCTGGTGCAGTTCGACGATGACGCCACGTTCCCGCATGACGTGCTGAAGCAGCTGCTCGCACCGGAGAAGGAAGTCGTGACTGCCCTGGCCTACACCCGGAAGCCGCCGCACTATCCCTGCATCTTCGGCATCGAGGATGGCGGGCTGCTTGGCACCTCGCTGATGGGCTACGAGCGCACTGGATTGCGCAAGGTCGATGTCTCTGGCTTCCACTGTTCTGCCATTCGCACGTCTGTCATCAAGAAGATGCGTGACGGCATCAAGGACGCTGACGGCAAAGTCATCGTCGAGGGCACCCGCCGCTACTACGGTGGATTCGAGAACAAGGTCGGCGAGGACTTCGCCTTCTCACTCAACCTGAAGAAGTATGGCATCCCCCTCTACTGCAACACTGACCTCATCAGCGGTCACATCGGTGGAGAGGTTGTCGTTGATGAGAACTACGTCAAAGCATTCCACGAAGGTCGCACTCACCAGCAGTAACCATACGACAGCAAGGAGAAACCATGGAACACCACGAGAGAGCAGAGAAGCTGTTCTTGCCTCAGGCAGCCAAGGACGAAATCAGGAAGAACATCGAAGCAGCGTTTGAGGGCTTCGGCGAGGCAGTGAAGACGCAGTACAAGAACGTCACCCTGGAGGGCATTCATAACCAGTGTGACAAGCTCATCAACGAGATGTTTCGAGCGCTCACTGACGCACTCGCGAACCACTACACCGTGGACGAGTTGAAGGCTCAGGAAGCCTTCTATGCAACGCCACTCGGCGCCTCCTGCAAGGTGAAGGAGATGGGAACACCCAAGCTCCTCAACGATGTCAATGAAGCCTTCCAGCAGAAGATGCTGGAGATCTTCACAGCCACTGAGAAGCGCATCGTTGCGTCTCAGAAGCCTCGAATCGTCCAGCCATGATTCTCAGCGCATGGAAGGCGAATCGGTACGACATCAGCGATGACAGAGGCTGGGCTGATGTCGTACTGAATGGAGAACTCTGGTACTGGACTGCGCATGTCTGGGTTGTCAACAAGGACGCAACCACAGACCAGTCACATGTCAACAAGACGTTCTACGGCACCAACAAGACAGCAGAAGAAGCACGAGATGAAGCAGACAGGCATCTGAACACCTCAGCACGCCTCACAACGACTGGAGAGCATCATGACTGATGAGACCGAAGTGGTACCCGCTGCTGCTGTCGAGAAGAAGAAGCGCAAGCCACGAGCCAAGAAAGTCGTGACTCCTGAGCCTGAGCCTGTCGCGAAGGCACCGCGAGCGAAGGCTGCATCGAGTCTGCCTCACGAGGTGCGCCAGGATGGCTGCTTCATCACGCTCAGCGGATCCAGCGTGAAGCTGAAGGTGCTGACGCCTGCTCAGCAGAAGGAGCACGGCATCAAGAGCATCTTCGGTGTGATGGGCAAGAAGTGCTCTACCGACGTACTGAAGATGGAGTTCAAGAGCAGGAAGGCTGCCCAGGACTTCCTCACCTACAGCATGGAGGCAGGCACTGACGAGGCACCCAAAGACGAGGAGTTCATCCAAGACGGCAACAAGACCGAGTGGTACGGCGAGCGCCTGGATGGCATGAACTACTGAGACTTCGCGGGCTTACGTCGCCCGCGAACGTCTGATGGGGGGTGGTACCACTACTTGTTGACGTTGGAGGTGCAGGACGCTACAACCGGTGGTGGCAGCGCGGTTCTCCTCCTCCACTCCTCCCGCGCTGTACAAGGCCCCCGCTCCGGGTCCGCTCAAAAGGAAGCCCCCGTCAGCCTTGAGGTTGACGGGGGCCTTCTTGTTTCGAGAGTCATGACTCTCGGGCGGTTACCGCTTGGACTTCCGCTTCCCACCCTTGACCATGCACCAGTGGCCCTTGCCTGCCTTCTTGATGTGGGCCTTCTTGCCGCTGTGCCGACGAGCGCGGGCCGCTGACTTGGCCTTGCCCTTGGTTGCGAAACACACCATCTTCTTCGAACTGCGCTTGCGCTTTGCCACGGTGTCCTGCCTTTGTTTGGAGTTGAACTGCGGGGGAGGTTGGTTACTTCTTGGACTTGATGACGCGGCAGAAGCCCTTGAGCACCTTGGCGCGCTTCTTCCCGGTCTTCACGCGCTTGGCGTAGCAGCCGAACCGCTTGCCGCTCATCTTCACCTTGTGCTTCAGACCAGCTGCGCTCTTCCGCTTTCCACCACCACGCTTCTTTGCCATGACGAACCTCGATTTCTACTGCGGTGACGTGGCTCGCACCACGCGAACCACAGTAACTACACTCTCTCGCGTTTCAGATTTCAGTGCAAGCAGCGCATCACGTTGAAGACTTCTCTTCGATGCTCTCATCACCGGGAAGCTGAATCTCTGGAGGGAAAATCTGATGAACGACGAGCGCGGCGACTGCGGTCAGCGCGAAGTAGATGAGCGCTGTTGCTCTCCAGCCGTACCACTCACCATTCAGCAGCAGGGAGATCCACGCTCCATGGCCTCCCAGGCAGGTAGAACAGCCCCAGGGCTTGCGAGAGAGCAGGGACCTTGGCCAGGGGAGGGCTCTGAAGAGCAGCGCAAGGCCTGCGGCAGCGAGAGCCAGCTGAAGGATGTTGAGGAGAGTCATGACTTTTTCTGACCGACAGGACAGGAGCGACCCTTTCGAGCCTTCACCTTCTCGACAGCGAACATGTTTGCTTTGCATGTTCTGGTGCGCTTGCTGTATTTGCCGACAGGGCAGGCGAGAAGCAAGTATGTCTTGCCTCTCTTGATCCAACGATAGCTACCCTTCGCGGGTCGCCTGCTGGACATCTTCTTCGCACACTTCTTCTTGGGAAGATGAAACTGAGCCATGACTACCTCCGGTTCTTCTTTGACTTCTTGCGCTGACCTGAAGACAGACCAGCGATAGGCCGAGCACGAACAGCGTTGATGCCGACTCCGAAGTTCCGCACGACGATGGAGACACCGATGATGGCTGCGATACCGAGCCCGGCGTAGGCATACCAGGGCCACTCAGTAGGCTTGTCGATGTTGGCGGCCACATCGCCTGCGACTTGAATTGCCTTCGCAGCAGCACGAGCCATCGACATGTTGATGTCGATGTACAGCTGTGCGAGGTTCTCTGCGATGGACGGCGTGAGCGCGTCACTCAAGAACGACTTGATGTTGTCGAGGTGAGCGGCACCGATGCTCCACCATCGAGGCTCATCGAAAGTGCCTGCTTCGACCTGACGCTTGAGTTCATCACCCCAGCGAGCGACCTGAGGCTCCATCGTGTTCTTGAGCCAGTAGGTCTCAGTGCTGGTCAAGCCTGGAATCAACTCCAGGCTGTGATACAGCTGCTTCAGAGACTCTGCTGCGATGTCCATCGTCAATGCTGACATGATGTGCCTCAGTGATTCTGCTTGTAGTGGGTGAAGCAGTTCCGAAGCCACTTCTCCAACGTTGCCGCAGTGAGAGGCTCATTCAGCTTCACTGGGTCAGTAACGTAGTATCCACCCTTCATACTGAGGTGGAATGTCGGAGTGTAGAGAATCGGAAACGGCACGTTCTTCAGGTTGTCCATGTCCAACATGCGGTAGCGCAGACGCGGGTGCATCTGCTCCAGCTTCTTGAACTCAGGCTTCGCCTCAGCACAGGCCGAGCAGCCCTTCTGGAAGATGAGACTGACGATGGGAACGTTGGTTGAAGTCATGACTTACTTCCGCGCCTTGGCTCGGTAACCGTAGCGAGTCTGCTTCAGGTAGCTCTTGGCTGCCGCAGCAGGAGTCATGGTTCCAGCAACCATATGACCGTAGGGAAGTTCATTGTGGTGATCGACAGGTGTCTTTGCGTGCTTGATGACTTCAGTCATGTAGTCCTGAAGCCATGAGATCTTCACCTTCTCTTTGAGTGCTCCAAGACCAGTACCACCATTGAAGCGGTCACGATGCTGCAACGCGAGCTTCATGATGTCGAAGACGTTGACGTCTTCCATCATTTTGTTCTGGCGAAAGTCAGGCTGCTCACTGCGAAAGTGCTTGCGGTAGTCGGTGCGGGCGAGACGGACTGCATCGAAGACGAGCTTCTTCCAAGCAAACGAGTCTTTGTCACGCGCACTCCAGTCTTGGTCACCAACGTGCGCTGTGAGGAGCTTCTTTGCTGTGGTATTTGCATTCACACGAGCGTCCTGCTCCATCTCACGAACAGCCTCACCCAGCTTCTTGTAGGCAGGCTGTGTGTTCATGATGTAGTCGAACACCTGTTCAGCTGCTTCAGAGACGTGAGACAGCACACCAGAGAATGTACCCATGTGAAACTCCTTCAAGAAGAGAAAGACTAAGGAAGAAGAGAAAAACAAAGAACTCAGTCCCACCAGAGCCGCAGAACGGGCTCGTTGAAGTGCTTGAAGACGGGGTACGGGTCCATCGAGCCCGGGCGACGTGCGCGATTCGCGATGGGGTCGTAGTTCTCCACGTCGTACCCCGTGAGGTGCAGGTCCACCTCGTCCGCCTTCACCGCGCGCTTCGCCGTAGCCTTCATCGCCTTGAGCGTGCCGAGCGGCCCAGTGACGAGCAGGAGTGGCGACATCGCGCGACCCATCCACAGCCGCAGCTGGTCGCCCTGGTTGTACTTCCGCAGCCACCGCCCGACGTACGGCCCAGCGAACGCGTTGTAGCCGTCAGGGATGGCGTTTTCTGTAATGATGATGAACTCCTCGACCGAGACCGGAGAGGACGCCAGCCAGTTCAACGAGCGCTTGGCATATCGAGTGTTCTCGTCCGCGTCCTGCCGAGCGTCAATGAAGACCTGCATCGCCTCATCGGGAACACCGCGAAGCTTTCCAGCAAAAACACCATGAAAAGTGCCAAAGCCCATGTGAGACTCCTTCACTTCAAGAGAGACGACGCCAGAAGACCGGAAGCTGCTCATCAAAGAAGGTACTACCAAAGGAGGCGAAGCGAAAGCCATGACTCTCGTAGAAGCGGCGCAGGTCTGCCTCGTGACCGACATCCGCGAGGACATGGAGGAAGACCGCTGCTGCGCCTCGCTTCTTGGAGGCCCCTAGAGCCTTCAGGAGCATCTTCGACCCCAGGCCCTTCCCAGGAGTCACGACTCGCAGTCCAAGCACGTAGGCGAGCTTCAGGTGCTGCCAGCGAGGCTGCCTGAGGTGTGCTGCGAGCCCCAGGTCTTTGAATCGCTTGGTCACGAACTCCGCTATCTCTGCTGGCGCCCCGATGATGACGTTGAGGTAGTCACTCGTACTCTTGGAGCCGTAGACGGTGAAGCCGTTGGCGTCGTCTACGACTCTCATGACTTATCTTCCTCGACAGAACTTCGAACGTGAGTCAGACAGCGCACACTTCGCGACGCCATTCAACACGGCGCCGAAGGTGCCACGCATCAGCAGTGCGTGAAGCTGCTTCAGTTCTTTTGCTGTGATGCGACGGCAGACTTTGAAGGAGCCGTCACGGTTCTTCTTCATCGAGAGGTCTTTCATTGTGTGACTCCAGTCTGTTCAGTTGTCTCAGGATGCTTCAGCTTCCAGTACAGCAGGCTGAGCACAAAAATCTCGATGCTGCCTGCCACGGCGAGTGCCTTCCCAGCCAGCTGGAGAGGCCTGTGCTCGCCTGTCAGGAAGAGAGCAGGAGTGACGATGGCTGCACGCCCCAACATCGTCCAGAAGACGCGAGAGGCCCCTCCAGGCTCACCTGTGAGGAAGGCAAGAGCAGCCCCAGCTGAAGGAAGCTCGGGGCGAGCCTGTGACGGCTCATCCAGCTGCCCCAAGCCTCCGAGAGAGATGGCTGCGAGGTGAACTCGCTGCTGTGTGGTGAGCTTGGTAGTCATGACTTCCACTTGCCCAATCCAGCTTGACGCTTCAACAGCTGAGTGACGAGTGTTGAAGGAGCACTCCAGCGGTAGGTGGAAGCGATGCGTCGAATGGTTGAAGCACGAGCTTCAGGTGCGGTGTAGCTGAGTGTCCTCTCAGCATCCTTCCACCATGCAGACTCACCGTTGTCTCCACCTGACATCAGACCAGAGAAGGTTCCTTTGAATGACTGCGCAGCAACTCCGAACACAAAGCGCTTCCCCTGTCGTACTACAACAGGAGTCACCTCCTTTTCTCCATTCTTGACCTTCCAGTGAGTCTCATGTTCGACATACGTGATTCGATCAGGTGTCGAGTAGTAGAACTGTGCAATCAGCTTCTTCATCTCCTCCAGAGAACCTGAAGTTGCGAGCTTCTTCTCAATTTTAAGTGATCGCATAGCTCACCCTTCCAGAACCATCGGAGGAATCGGACCAGCACGACCACTCTTCCACCAAGAGGCATGCGCAGCAGCACGAGCAAAGATGCGCGTCTGCTGATTCATCGGAGCAGCGACAGGAACCTTGATGGTGAGTCCAGAAGACACTTGGTCAGGGTCTGGGATGGCTGCTCGGTTCGCGTCGAGCAGGGTAGGCCACCAGCGGAAGTCGCCGTAGAAGGCCTTGGCGAGGCCGCTGAGGGTGTCTCCAGGCTTCAAGGTGTAGAGCTTGGTGCTCTCGTCACCAGTCGGCTGGAGGGCGTTTGTGGCCTCCTGAGGAGTCGCTGAGGACCCTCCAGCAGCTGCTGCTGCCTTGGGCCAGAAGAGCCACGCCGCGCCTGCTGCTCCGAGCCCCAACAACCATTTCGTTCCTGTGTTCATGAGTCATGACTCCTTGAAGAAGATGAATCGACAGTAGCTGCTGCGGTCTGGATTTTCAAACCCTCAGGCTTCGTCTCAGCGCTCTACATACTTGTCGAGCAGCGTGTAGTAGTTCGGTTTTTCGCGAAGGTGGGCCATGACGATGCGAGCGGTTGTCACTGCATCGCCACCTGTCACGTCGACGTGTTCACGCTCAACTTCAAGACCTCGACGAAACTCTTCAAGACGACGGTCAGGCATCTTGATGTCGAGTCGCCTCATGAGCCGAGCAGCAAGCATTCTTGATACTCGTCCTGTCTTTGGAATATCGACGAACGGAGGAAAGAGGCTCATGATTCACCCTGAAATGGTTCGAGTTGTCTGCTTGTTGTCAAAGTCAGCCACTGTCATTGCAGTGACTTGCTGACGAGCACGGCTCTTCTGTGCCTTCGACCAGTTGGAGTAGTTGATGGCTTCTCGTGCATGCTGTTTGGCTTCAGCGAGTGTCTTGTACTTGCCGCTGCCGTCAGTACGAGACTCGATGTAGATGTCCACCTGATGCCAGACCCTGTAGGTCAGCCCAGAGCCACCCATCAGACCAGAGAAAGTAGACATCATCGGCCTCGCTGAAAGCAGCCACGCAGCATGCCTGCGCCTGCTGAAGAAGCGATGTCAGGAGCAGCCATGCCGAGTGGTGCGTTCTTGCCTGCCACCTTGACTGCACAAGCAGCTGCGACGACTTTGATTTGGTCGTCGATGCAGGACTGAAACTTCTTACCAGCTACGGCAGCTTCACCTGATGAGGTGTGAGACATGAGACGCCCAGGTTGCTGTCCCGTCGCACAAAGACGCAGGACAGCGCCTTCTTGCATGTTCAGACGCTTTGCCTGGGTCTTGGAGAGGAAGTCGAGTTCAATCTTGCCTGCGCGCATCGGCTTGAAGGTCTCGTCTGTGTAGAAGCCGCCTGCGACTTCACATGCAGTACGCTTCTGTGCAGGAGATGACTTTCTGATGTACTTCACCTTCAGTGCTTTCTGCTGCGTGTGATCCACCCAGCAGCCTGCTGATTCCAGCTTTGTCTGGCGACAGACTCCTTTGGACCAGTTTGCCCAATAGGGTAGCTGCTTACCGAGTGGCTGGTCGATGACCTTTTGAACAACAAGCACGCCACCATAAGGAAGCAGACTACGTCCCTTCTTTGAAACACTCACATTCTTCTTGGGTCGAGCCATGACTTTTCTCTCTCAATTAATGAAGGGCGTAATTCACAGCAAGGTCATGTCGAGTCCAGCAAGCACGACAGCCATCTTTGCCGTCAGGTGATTTCGACTGAGCACATGTCTTGTTGTTCTCTTCCAGTGCATAGACACCACACTGAAAGTCAGCCTTCTTGTGGTCCATCTCGCCATGATGTTTTGCTGCTGTCACAGGAATGATGCGCTGAGCAGACTCCAGAGCAGTTAGCACGCCTGTACCTTTTGCGTTTGAGGCGTTCACTCTGTCGGGTGCTCTATCACCGACGTGATAGCCCGACGCGCGGATGGCGAAGTTCGACGGGATGAAGCCCTTCTTCTTCCACATGTCGCTGAACTCTTCCAACACATGGGTACGCGTCGGAGCCCAGAAGCGAATCGACGGGTCGATGACTTGAACTCGGCGTGCGACTTCCATCCACATCTCAGCATAGGCAGTGCTGAAGAAATCACCAGATGAGTGAATACGAAGAGGCTTGATACCACCATCATGACGAAGTGATTTGTCGTTCTTGTCCCACTCAAGAGTCTTTGTGATGGTATACACCAGCATGTCGATGAGTTGAGTAGTGTTCTTGTTCTTGTCGTCCTGCATCATCGAGCGAATCATCGCAAGACGAGCAACCTCACTGAACTGCACGACAGGCTCACCATACTTGCCACCTGAAGCGTAGCAGTTCTGGCACACAGCAGTGTCCAAGTTCACCTTGTGCCCAATGACGCGCTCGGCAAATGGACGCTTCGCGTCAACCTTGCGCAGCGTGTCTTTCGATACGACCGACTGGCCCCAGTACGCACCAGGGCATGAGCCTCCCAGTACGCCGACACCTGAAGACAAGTCAAACGTAGGACAGTTCATCTTGCTGTTGGTCGAGAACAACTGAAAGCGCTTCAGTGACTGTCCAGCCTTGTGCCAAGGTACAGTCAGTTCATCCATGGTTTTCGACAAGCTGATGAAGACAACACCATCATCAAGCTCAGCTTGAAACTTGGCACCGTCAAGTGCTTGAGCAATGAGACCACGAGCCCACTGAAGACGAGTGAGCGCTGTGTGTGACGTTGCAATTGCAGACACAGGCTTCCCGTCGATGTCCTTGTAGACTGTTCGTGTCTTGTTCTTCAGCTTCTCGATGAGTTCTTCAGGACTGAGTTCAAGAGCACCCAGCTGCCCCTTCACAGGCAGAAACTCTTCCTGCTGACCTTCAGGTTCAGTCTCAAGAAACGGAAGAATGGCAGCCATAGTCATGACTCCTAGCGAGCAGCGAGGTTGATTTCGATGGCACGAGCGAAGCGTGTCCGCTCCGGTGCCTCGACGTTGCAGAACTCTCGTCGGGCGACAGAGAGGATGTGCTCATAAGCGATGCGCTGCTTGTCGTGCCGAGTGAGTCGACCCTTGTCTTTGTCTGGACCCTTCAGCGCTACATCAGCTGCGTGGTCTGCAAGGTCAGTTCCCTCGACGACCGCAGCCTTCAGCTTGTCTTCAGGGAGCGGAGGAAGCAGCAGAATCATCGCCTGCTTCGACACTTCAGCTGGAAGCTTGGGACCGAAGTCGGCACGCAGCGAGTGAATTGCTTCAACCAGCGCTGTTGTAGTCAGCGTGTGTGTCGCGAGTGACTGCTGGTAGATTTTCGTGGCGAGGGTGTAGAGCGCAGCGAAGCTCGTCACCAGCAGGCCAGCAGCGATGATGAAGAGAATGAAGACGGCTCCAAGCCCGAGAGCCAGGAGCACTTCCAACGTGTCTGAGGTAGCGAAAGTCATGGCTTCTTGACTTTCGCACACCCCTCGACGTTGAACCAGCCTCAGCGCTTCAGTAGGTAGCGCTGCACGATGGAGGGAGCACCATCAGCCATCATCTGGTTGAGGCTCAGCAGATCTCCAGGCGACGCTTCGTGAGGCTGCACCGCAGAAGCAGGGATGGGCGCCCCAGCCTGGAGCAGTCCTGTCTCACAAGCCTCGGAGCAGAACATCGCCTTGGAGTTCTGAGTCATGTTGCGCAGCTTCATCTTGAGCCAACGCCGCGCGATGATGACGGGCGCCTCTCCGAGGAGCCCCGCGACGTCGTACCCGGTGCCGAGCCAGTCCTTGGCGTGACGAACAGCATCGAGGACGTAGCTGCCTCCGTCAGGCTTCCTCCACTCGAACTCAGCGACGACTCGGTTGTGAGTCAGCCATGTGCTGTACTCGATGCACTGGAAGAACCAGTGAGCCTCCATGACCATCTCACAGCCAAGCGTCTCATCGAAGAAGACGAAGTAGCAGTGTGACGCAGTGCTGCCTGTCACCCAGCGGATGAGACCTGAGAGAGGATTCCAAGTCGGTGAGGTGCTGAAGCCAATACGTGATGGAGTCATGACTTTCCTAGTTTGCGACACAGAGCATTTCGAATGAGATGTCGAGTCTGTTACCTGCACCTGCCGCTGATGGGAGTGCACTTACCTTCACGACTGCTCCAGCAGGTAGTGGCACAAACGGCAAATCAGACTTGTACTGATTTCCAGATGCAGCGAACTCAGTGTCGACGAAGTTGTATGTTGAATCACTGAGAGTGTTATCGTCTGAGAATACATTCACTCGGAGGCGTGTATCGAAGGTCGCACCACCCTGCGCCGTGATGTCCCAATCAGTGAGGTAACAGGTTGTCGCAGCAGGAACTGTGTAACGTGCAGAGAGGCTTCTGTTGCTTGACGCAGCACTATATTCGACTGTTTGTGCTGTAGTAGGTGCACCAACGACTGATGAAATCGTGATAGACCCGATTGCAGTGCCTGTAGTTGATGCAGAGCCAATGAGTCCAACCTCAGTCCACTGAAACGCTGTGTAACCTGTTCCAAGTGAGACTCCTGTGGTTCCGTTGAGTGGAATGTTTGAGACTCCAGGCACACCACCATCCAGCAGATAGACGATGCGAACGACGCGTGCGCCTGAGCCACCATCAACATCAAGGTCAAGCACTGACGAAGAACGAAGGTAGTACGTTGTTGCAGTCGAAACTGGATTGATGAGATCCTGCGTCAGGTCGAGATACTGTGCGACATCTTGGTAGGTTGTCGTTGTGTTCCAACCTTGAGAGCGACGACCCATAATACGGACAACAGTACAGAGTTTGCCTCTGTATTGTCTGCTCCGAGCACAGTGAGAGGTTGGAGTCTCCCAGACAGTTTGCTCAGTGAGTGTAGTGCCACCGTCTGGATTGTTGGTGAGCGCTTTTGTGAACCAGAAGACACCACCATCACCTGTGTTAGCTGTCTGAGACACTCCAACAACACCAGACTGTCTGACCACGATGCCAGGGTCATCAGTAGCGGGTGTCGTGCGGCGCACTGCTGCTGGCTGCTGAGCAAATGAGCCACCAGAGAGCAGAAGAACGAGCAGCAGAATCCATCGAGCAAGATGAGTCATGACTCAAGTCCCTCTTTCTTTGCGAACGCGTTGTTCACTTCAAGGTCGAGGATGACTCCACGAGCCATGTTCTCCATGCCTGCTTCAATCATGGAGAATGGAATCCACTTCTTGTTGTTCGAGCCACCTGAGCCGAGTTCAACAAGGACTGCTGCTTTTCCGATAGCCATCACTCTGCATGAGATTTTCATTGGGTCAGACCTTTGAAGAGAGGATTGCTGAGCGGCGCATGGTGCCGCTGATGGCTGCGAAGTTGCCTGTCACACGCACCCAGAGGAGGTCCCCAGGCACGCGAGTCCAGCGAGGGACCTGCCCTGGCCCAGGCAGCATCGTCGTGAAAGCGTCATCAGGGAAAGGCACCCAGGGTGCGTTGCCGTCGAGTGACGTCCAGATGGTGCCGTTGAAGGTGTCGGTGCCGAGGTTCTCAAGCTCAAGGATGGCTTGATCTTCAGCAGAGATGTTGATGGGCGGAATGACGACAGTCAGAATCGTCCCGACAGAGACGATGAGGCGAGGAAGAATCGGTCGAGAGACTTGAGCCATGACTTCCTCAGTTGAACGGATATTGAACAGCTTTTCCGTTGTTGAACAGAAACGTTATTTCAGCTTGAGTGAGATCACGGCTGTACAGAGGAACTTCATCCATACCTCCGATGAAGTTCTCGTTTGCTGTGTCGTTTCCGAGTTGAGTCACTGTAATTGACGTCGCGAGCACGAACGAACCATCCTGAACGCCGTTAACAAACAGCTTCACTGTGACACCGTCATAGGTCACAGCAACAAACGTCCACACAGCACCTGAAGTGTTGATAACTGAGGCACCTGCATGGTCACCCGAGAGGTAGTAGTTAAGGTGATTGAGGTTATCGACGAACAGTCCGTTGAGTGTGCTTTGTACTGCAAGTGCCTTGTATGCAGCCAATGCGGATGGCTTTATCCAAGATGCAATGGAGAACTTTGCTCCGAGCACTGCACTCGCAATGGCAATACGGCCACCAATGAAGTTAGCGCCTTGGTTGATGATACCGTGAGCAGTATCATAGGACATGTTTGTGTCAACGCCACTGAATGCTCCAAGTGAGTCAACTGAGCTTCCATCCATTTTGTAGTAGGCAACAAGGCCAAGAAGCAGCGATGGCATGCCTCCTGTACGATGGTAGAGACATGGAGTTCCACTCTCACGCTCAGCACAAGCGTTGACTGATTTCCACTGCTGGCGTGAGACAGTAGGCGTCTGTCCAAACACTGAAGTAGCGATGAGCAGCAGAAGCAGCATGAGTGAGCGCATTGGTGTCTCCAGAGTCAAGAGTCGTGACTCTAGTTGCACTCGTTACCAACAAGGCCTGCGTCAGCCGTGTCGCTGATGCAGTGCACTGAGGCACCACCGTCTGTCCATGTTCCACTGGTGTAGTAGGTGATGCAGTCTGACTTGTTCAGCGCGATGCCTGACTGACCAGTGCTCAAACCCATGATGGGCAGCGCTCCGTCATCACGACACTTGATGATGGGCGTACCGGCGTTTTCTGCTGAGTTGCAGATGAAGAGTGAACGCCGACCAGCGAGTGGAGTTGCTGGGACCGCAGTGGAAGTGTTGGAAGCGAGGATGGTCAGTGTATCAACGTTGTTGACACAAGGACCAGTAGCAACGGAGGTTCCGTTCACTCCTTGTCCAGTGACGTGAACGTTGAGTGAAGTTCCGTAGCCACCAAGCGCAGCACTGTTGCCAGGGAACAGCAGGTTACCTGCCGTGTTTGTCGACATGGAGCCGTTCACTCCAATGTCGTATGCGGTGACTGCTGAGGACAGACCACCGTCATACACCGAGGCCTTGTAGACGCCACCAATCAAGACAGGGGGAGGACCATCGTTCTTGGAGATGTTCGACAGACCAAAGATTTCTCCTTCATGATAGTAGCCTGTCACTGTGTGTGTTGAAGCAAATGCAATCGGCGTAATCCTGAGTTGCTGCGTATTGACGAAGGTCTGAGCAACCACACCGTGGTCTGTTCCAGTATTGAACACACCAGAGAAGCCACTGATACCGAAGCGTGCAGTCTTCACTGTGGCCGACCACATATGCACTTGCATTGAGGCGTAGAGGGCTGGTGCGAATGTCACTGTGAAGATGGCGTAAGACCCAGTCGTCGCAACAGCCCAGGAATCAGCGATGCTGCCGCTCACTGAGTCAACGACTTCGACACGAAGCTCATCGAAACCTGTGACGTCGATGATGTTCGTTGTGCAGGTGTACGGAGCGACTGTGTAACCGCCTGAACAGGTCAGCGCGTTCGTGTCCATCGTCAATCCGATGAACGAAGCACCCTTTGATGGGCGCACATACACCTGGGCGTCAGAGTATGGGGCCCAGAGCATGAAGGCGAGGGCGAGGACCTCAAGCAGTGCAACGAAGCGAGAACGAGTCATGGCTTTCTCCGAAGAAGGGCGTCGGAGAAACCCTACCAGAAGCAAAAACTACAGGCTATCGGAGAGCCACTTCTTGTAGGCCTCGCTGATGGACGCGTTGATGCCGTCCTCGTCCCAGCGTGCGTGATCATGATCTCCATTCGTCGCAGGACCTCGCGCAGAGCAGTGCTGAGCGATGTGAGCGATGGAGTGCACGAGCATGCCGTGACCGACATAAGTAGGGCGCACATTGATGGTCTTGAAGACACACGAGAGTTCCTCAAGGAACGGCCCGTTGTTCACTTGCTTGTTGTCGGTGATGAGCCAGCCGTCCATCAGCGCACAGGCCTGTTCGAAGCGAGGATCTACTGCGTGGTTGTGGTACGCGGTGAGCGCGTAGTCCTCAGCCTTCTGCATGTCGGCACAGAGCGTCAGGTCATCTGTGACGAGACCACAGCGCGTAGTGCAGGTGGGACCACAGCCAGCAGCAATCAAGAACAGCAGGTAGAAGTAGCGCATGGGACAACCCTACTACGGTTGTCCATATGCGTCAAGCAGGAGTCATGACTCAACGCGGCAGATAGTGACGCACCAGCACCGAGGCACCAACCACCGCAGCTACAGCCAAGCCGGCGAGGGTAATGACGACCCAGCGCCGAGACACCGGGTCGAGGTAGAGCCACAAACCGTAGAGAGACTTGAGCATGGCGCTCCTCAGCGCTTCGGGGTGACGAGGTAGGGCGAGCGGGTCTGAATCTTCGGCTGCGGCGGCTCGCAGAGTTCCTCGATCGCCGCCCTGGAGTAGTGCCCGCCCGGGTAGTGGTAGGGGCCGCCGTCGCTCCAGCAGGCCCAGCGGCGCTCCCCGGGGCCGGTCTTCCCGAGGTCGGTCTCGCCGGGGCAGAGTTCGCAGTCGGAGCCGAAGTGGTCTACCTGATGAGCATTGACGTAGTTCTCCCAGGCCAGCGTGTCGCCGTGGGTGCCGACGAAGAGGAAGAGGGCGAGAAGCATCGGAGTTCTCCAAGAATCAGCGAGGCGGGAACATCTTCACGTAGGAGAGCAACCGCGCCGGGTCGAAGATGCGGATTCGAACTGCGTCCTGAAGCGCCAACGGGAAGTTGGCGTTGTCGAAGTCCCGACCGTAAAGTCTTGAGTTGCCCATCAAGATGACGCTGATGGACTCGGTGTGTCCGTTCGCTGTGAGCACCAGCTGGTCAACCTTGTCTCCGTCACCTTGGCTGGCTGAAGTGGACAGCACGATGCCTGCACCAGGGGAGATGATGTCAGCGAAGACTTGCACCCGAATTGGGTTGTTCGTCTTGTTGTTGTACACCTCCAGATAGCGACCCTTCTGGAGAGCAATGACGTCACCTGTGATTGGTGCCGACACTTCAGTCACGATGCCGTTGCTTTGCGCAAGCAGCTGGAGATACAGAATCTGTCCCTGAGTCTCTCTCCATGCAGCCTCAGCGTCAGGGCCGACAGGCTTGGGAGTGTTCTGAGGGTAGTTGTCGAAGGCGCGCTGTCCGAAAGGCATGGTGTCTCCTTGCTGCTTACTGCGGTAGAACGAAAACGTAGCTCAAGGCGAGCCCGACGGCACCTACAGCAGCACCCACCCACTTCCAGCGCTCATCTTGTACAGGCCAGAAGGGGGCTGAGGTCACCAGCATCGTCGAGAGAACCGCCCCGGTCATTGCCAGGACAGGCCGCAGCGCAGAGGGCTTCTCAGGCACCACAGGAGTCATGACTTTCGTGGAGAGCAGCTGCTGAAGGGCTGCTCTGTCACCTTCACAGTCAGACTTCTGAAGCAGACACGAAGCTGAAGCTGTACGAGCATCTAGCGTCATGTCTGTCAGCGTCTTGAATGATTCGGTGTCACAAGTGACAGCAGTCCCTGCGTCATTGTAGTGACATGCAGGAGCAGCTACCTCATGCGCTGTCAGGTCAGTGACCCCGCCGTCCGACAGCATCGCGAAGCAGAGCATTGGCAGTAGCGACAGGGTCATTGGTCTTCTCCTTCTCTTCTGCAACCTTCAGAGCTTCGACCTTCTGTGTCGTCTCTTGGTGTTTGACTGCTGCTTCTTGTACTGCGATTGCTGCGTCCTTCTCACTGACCAGCTTGTCTTCTTTGACATCAGCCGAGACTGCATCCTTCACAGCTTTCGGCGTGATGATGAAGAAGTGGACGGCCCACACCAGCAGGCCGCCCACAGCAGCCGCAACAGCAGCCCAGAGCGCGTTCACGGCTTCGGAGGCTCAACAGGAGTGACAGCAGGTGCAGCAGGCAGACCTGTGACCGTCGCTGCGACGTCCTGGCCCCGAGCCATCTTGGTCAGCTGTACAGCCTTGTCGAGGTTCACGGCGAGGACGTTCACCCCAGCACCGAGGGTGAGCAGCCAGCCCGGCACCTTGAAGCCGGCATCGGTCGCCATGCGGATGGAGTGGTTCACGAACGTCGCGATGGCTGAGGAGAGGATGGAGACGGCACCAACGAGAGCGACTACGGTCTGAATCTTTTCGTCGAGAGTCATAGCTTTTCCTTGGGACAGGGTGGATCGACAAAGGTGAGTATGCCCTACAGTTCATCCACTTGAAAGACGAAGAGCCAATCTCACCCCCCAACAAGGTGAGATCGGCTCATTCGAATGCGGCCAGGAGGAGGACCGCTACGATCTCAATACGTGAAGCAGGAA
>Ga0075021_10000385_pt1 | contig 23798 bp, 24 predicted proteins | sample ColStrG_CSR_2012_FD_72749 | JGI IMG/M metagenome (GOLD analysis project Ga0075021, IMG submission 72749) | Freshwater sediment microbial communities in response to fracking from Pennsylvania, USA - Cold Stream Run_MetaG_CSR_2012 | ecosystem: Environmental > Aquatic > Freshwater > Creek >...
TATGTAAGCTATGCCCAGATGCACGTCGACAGCCCGGATATTGCCAAGAGGCGGCCCAAGCTGGAAGTCTTCAGGAAAAACCCTTATGTCAACATCCCCGAAGCCATGTGGAAGCCGCGTTTTTATTCGATGACTCCAGCGGAAGCGAATGATGCGGATGTTGTTGACGGTTTTGCAAAGGCTGCGATTGCCATCGAGACAAAAACACCGACCGGCCCACAACTCGACATGGTCACCATCATGCCCATGGTAAATCCGAGGCTCATCCCGGTGCCCACGATTGTCGTTCATGGGGAATATGATGACGTTTCAGATATGGACGGGCTGCTGCCTTTTTTCAAGCAGCTTCCAAACCCATATAAGCGGTATGTCGTTATCCCCAACGCAGGCCACATGATGCATCTTCAAAAGGGTCATCAATTGTTTCAGCAAGAGGTAAGTGGCTTTTTCAAAGGTGATATGCAAGAAAGATCGTAGAAAACATCAGATATGATACGTATGTCATTACTCTTGAAATAACCATAAGCGGGTTGGTTTTATTAAACAAATCAACCCGCCTTGCTTTTCTCGCACGCCTCGCCAATTATCAAATCAACCAGTTTATATAAGTATTAATTTTTATTCAAAAAGTCTTGACATTTTACCATGATTATTTATAATATATAAATTATTGTTTATATATTTTACAAAGGAGGATTTCGCTATGTCAAAATGCGCATGTGGAGAAAAGAACGTTTTGATTTTCGCTTGCTCGGGCGCAGCGGATGTGGGGTCGTTGTCTGATCGCGTTGCAAGAAAGCTGACAAAGGATGGAAAAGGCAAAATGTACTGCACAGCCGCGGTCGGGGCCAACATCCCGGAGAAGATTGCCCCAATAAAGGCCGCGACCGATATTGTGACCATCGACGGGTGTTCCGCGTTCTGCGCCAAAAAAATCCTTGAAAACGCCGGCTTCGCGCCGAAGTCGTATAACCTTGAAGTTCTGGGTTTCATTAAAGGAAAAACCGAAGTAAATAATGAGGCAATTGATAAAGCGGCTGCGAGCATATCATTATAACGGGTGCGGGATAAGGAAAAAACCTGATGAACGATTTATTAAATGTATTTAAAGCGCTGTCGGATAAAACGAGGCTCAGAATATTGAAGCTTCTCGAAAAAGGAGAGCTGTGTGTCTGCGACATTGTTGCTGCGCTTGATCTCATCCAGCCCAAGGTATCGTTTCATCTCAGCGCATTGAAAGATGCCGGTCTCGTCAGGGATAGGAAAGAGGGCAAGTGGATCCATTACCGGTTTGATGACTCAGACACGTTCAAACGATTTCTGATCCTCTCGGTCCTGGAACGTATTCCGGAACAGAGAACAGCTGAAGATAAAGGAAGGCTGAAGAAATGGTTCCAGCAAAAGGAAGCAAATGCCGCCAAAGCATGCTGCTCTGGTTTATTCAAAAAGAAGTCCTGAAACCAATGCCATGCTGAAAAGAAATTGAACGACGGTTAGCCTATCGAGGAGTTTACATGGAAAAGAAATCCGTTTTATTCGTCTGTATTCACAATTCAGCGAGGAGCCAAATGGCCGAAGCATTTTTAAATTCTCTTGGCCGCAATCGCTTTATTGCGGAAAGCGCCGGACTGGAGCCGGGGAAACTGAACCCGATCGTGGTCGAGGCAATGGAGGAGCTCGGGATCGACCTGTCGCATAAAAAGACCCAGAGCACCGCTGATTGTCTGAAAAAAGGGACGCGCTATGATTACGTGGTCACGGTTTGCGATGAAACAAGCGCCGAAAAATGCCCTTTCTTTCCAGGAGGCGCAAAAAGATTGCACTGGGGATTTGAAGACCCTTCAAAACTCATTGGGACCCATGAGAAAAAGTTGCAGGCTGTCCGAAGCATACGAGACCAGATCAAGACCCGAATAGAGCAATGGATCAGCACGGAGGAAAGCAGATGACTGCCATCGAGCATAAAAAACTTTCTTTTATCGACCAATATCTTACACTCTGGATTTTTATCACCATGGCCGTCGGAGTCGGGATCGGCTATTTGTTTTCTGGGGTGGAAAAGGTCATCAACAGCTTCCAGGTAGGAACGACCAATATCCCGATCGCCATCGGGCTCATCCTGATGATGTATCCCCCCCTTGCGAAGGTGCGTTATGAAGACCTGCCGAAGGTCTTCAAGAATTATCGGATACTCGCCATAAGTCTGATTCAGAACTGGATCGTGGGACCGATTGTGATGTTCACCCTTGCCGTCATTCTTCTCCCGGACATGCCGGGGTACATGGTCGGCGTTATCCTGGTGGGACTTGCGCGCTGCATCGCCATGGTGCTGGTCTGGAACGACCTTGCGTGCGGCGACCCGGATTACGTCGCCGGCTTAGTTGCCTTCAATGCTTTGTTTCAGGTATTTACCTATCCGATCTATGCATGGATATTCATCACTATTCTTCCTCCGTTCTTTGGACTGAGCGGCGCAATCGTAACCGTATCCATAGGCCAGATCGCCAAAAGCGTGTTCATCTATCTCGGCATCCCATTTCTGACGGGAATGCTTACTCGCTTTGTGCTCATAAAACTGAAAGACAAAACATGGTATCACGAAAAATTCATCCCCAAGATCAGTCCCATCACCCTGATTGCGCTCCTTTTCACGATCCTCGTCATGTTCTCGCTCAAGGGTGAATACATCATCAAGTTGCCTCTGGACGTGCTGCGAATCGCTGTGCCGCTCTTCATTTATTTTGTTTTCATGTTCTTGGTCACGTTCTGGATTGCAAAAAAGGCCGGCGCTGACTATGCGAAATCCGCCACACTCAGCTTCACCGCCGCGTCGAATGATTTTGAACTGGCCATTGCAGTGGCCGTAGCGGTCTTCGGCATCAACTCGGAAGCAGCGTTTGCTACGGTCATCGGCCCGCTCGTGGAGGTGCCGGTATTGATCGGGCTCGTCAATGTGGCGTTATTTTTTCAGAAGAAGTATTATAGTAACGGATATTGTGTAATCAAAGGAACCATAACCCCATAAAAAATACGACGGAGCATTTTATGAAAATTGCAGTTTTCGGAGACATACATGGCAACATCGAGGCGCTTCGCGCTGCTTATGATGCCGTAGCGAAAAAAGTAGACAAAATATACCACCTCGGCGACCTCGGCGGCTATGCGCCTTTTGTGAATGAAGTGGTGGACTTTCTGATCGAGCACAACATCGAGGGCGTACAAGGCAACTACGATGAGACAGTGGCGAACAATGCGGAGCACTGCGGCTGCAAATATGAAGACGCGCTCCAGGCAGAGATGGCTCAACAGTCGTTTGAGTGGACGAAACAGCACGCCTCGCTCAAGAGTAAAGAGTTCATGAAAAAACTGCCAGCTGAGATAGTATTCACATCAGAGGGAAAAAGAGTGAGGCTTTTTCATGCCACTCCGCACAAGAACAATCTTTACTGGTACGAAGACCGCCCTGAGAAGTTTTTCCAGGAAATGGCCGAGAAAGCAAATGCAGATGTTCTGGTTTACGGACATACTCATAAGCCGTACAAAAAGGATTTCAATGGCAAGACGTTTATAAATACCGGCAGCGTTGGGAAACCAAAGGATGGCGACCCTCGCGCATGTGTTGCCGCAATAGAGATAACTCCCGACACGACAACAGCTGACTTCCTGCGGGTCAAGTATGATGTGGAGAAGGTTGCTCAGACGATCATCTCAAATGGGCTTCCGCCTTACTTTGCAGAGAGACTGAAGAAGGCAATATGAATAATATTGGAACAAGGTAATTTTATGCAGAATTTGAAATTTGTTTCAGTTACCAACATCAAGAAAAAGCCCCTCCCTGCCTGGGCCACGGGGACCATTGCCACCCCTGGCGGCATGGTGCAGATAGCCTCGACTGATTTGTCACGAACAGATATCTGGGGCATGGTGAAGAGCCGCGCGAGCGCCTTTCGCATGAACTACATCGTGACACCGGGTCTGTATGCCGTGGGCAAGCCCACAAAGGATTCCGACGTTTTCGTGACCGCCAATTACAAAATGAGCTTCGACGTCCTGCGACGTGAACTTAAGGGCATCAACGCATGGGTCCTGGTGCTCGATACCAACGGCATCAATGTCTGGTGCGCGGCAGGCAAAGGCACTTTCGGCACTGACGAGCTTGTTAAACGCATTATTGAGGCAAAGCTCGATGCTGTAGTCACCCACCGCAGGATCATTCTGCCTCAGCTCGGCGCGGTCGGAGTAAGCGCTGGTGAGGTCCAGAAGAAAACAAGCTTTCGCGTCTCTTTCGGCCCCGTGGATGCCAAGGACATTCCCGCCTATGTCGAATCAGGCTACAAGAAGACAAAAGAGATGAGCACTGCGAAATTTTCAATGTTTGACCGCATGGTCCTTACGCCCATGGAGATCAACCCGGTCATGAAAAAGTTTCCCTGGTTCGTTGCCGCAATTTTGCTCATCTTCGGACTCCAGCCTTCGGGAATTTTGTTTGCAAAGGCATGGTACGGAGGGCTGCCGTTTCTCGTGCTGGGACTGCTCGCGGTTTTTTCCGGTGCTTTTCTTACGCCGGTTCTGCTCCCTTTTGTTCCTTTCCGTTCCTTTGCGATCAAAGGTTGGCTTATGGGAATAACAATGACATTTATAGCAACGTGGCTGTTTAATGTCTTTAACATACAGAACCCGTTGTTGCTCGCAGTCGCTTTTATCCTCTTCCCAGCCTTAAGCTCGTACATCGCGCTCCAGTTTACGGGCTCGACCACGTTCACCGGAATGTCGGGAGTAAAGAAAGAACTGAAGTTCGGCATCCCGATGTATATCGGCGCGGCAGGCATATCGCTGGTATTAACAATCCTGTACAAAATGAAAGAATGGGGTCTTGTATGAAATATCTAAAGAATGTTACTACCCTTGAATACTCCCTGGAGAAATGCGCGGGGTGTGGGCGATGCGTTGAGGTCTGCCCGCAAGCTGTTTTTGTCATGCGCGACAAGCGCGCTGCGATAACGGACAAAGACCTCTGCATGGAATGTGGGGCTTGCGCCAAAAACTGCGACTTTGGAGCGCTCGCAGTCAACGCAGGCGTTGGCTGCGCTGCGGCCATCATCACCGGTATGATCACCGGCGGGGAGCCGTCCTGCGATTGCAGCGGGTCCTCCGGCAGCTGCTGTTAGTGTCGAGTATCTTCCCGGCGTGTTTCTTCTGACGTTTTTTCTCGGCATCTTGACTTTCCCCCCTATTTCCATGATACTTTCCTTAGGTCATCACCCCATCAAGAAAACGTTTGCCTATGATTGGGAAAATTACTCGCTGCGTATTGTCCGCATTCGCCCTTCTCGCGCTCGCCGCAATCGCGAAAGCGTCTGATGATTCTTTCGTGCCCGATCGGAGGAAATCGCAATTCCAGACCGATTTCGGGTACGCGATTTTTCCCTACCCTTACAGCCTTCCCGGCATCGGTTCCGGCATCAGCCTGGTAGGCGCCGCCATGAATATCGCCGACACCTATACGGACGCCTACGGCTTGCTGTTTACCGGAGACGTTCGAGGGACCGCCCTCGGCGTAGGCGACATACACATCATTCCCCGCACGCTGATCCTCGAGACCGGTTTTGGCACATTGAGCAGGGTGGCCATACAAAGCTACGGCCAACGGGGCATGAACACGGACAAGAACGATTACCGGTTGCTGGAGTTTGGAGATACGGAATATTACGGCGGGCGCATAACCGCGACGTTCTTCGACCGCCGCTTCGAGATCTACGGCGCGATGTATACGGGCAGTTTAAAGTTGGAGAGCATCCGGGACAAGGACGGGAACGTCATCGTCGAGTCCCAGAACCCGCCGCGCACCTACGGCCACACCACGCTCTTCGGGACCCGCCTCGACCTGACCGACGATTACGCGGACCCGCGGAAAGGACTCCGCGTCGACGTGACCCGCACGCAATCGCCGCCCCGGGGCTCGAGCGCGGACTATTACGTGATGGACTACAACACCACTGCCTACCTCCCACTCGGCAGGCGGAGCACCTGGGCGTTCAACTTTCTTCGCTCCGATGCGGTCGTCCTCAGCCAGGGAGAAACAGACCCCGCAAAACTTCAGCAGCAACAGGGACTGAATTGCAGCGATCCGTCGCTTACCGGGCAGCAACAGCAGTTCTGCATAGACGTAATCAACAATATGATCGCCGAAAATACTTACGGCACCGCCACGTCCCTGGGCGGTTTTAGCCGTCTCAGGTCTTATCCCCAGGGCCGGTACAAGGGCGCCCACACGCTCTTTTACGGGACCGAGGTCCGCTGGAACCTGACCGACGAGTCAACGCCCTTCAATATCGTCATTATGAAGGACATCCGAACCGCCGTGCAGGTCTCGATCTTCTATGAGACCGGGAGCGTCGCGGACCTGCGGAGCGAACTCGGCAATATCTGGCGCGATTCTTACGGCTTCGGGCTCAGGGTCGTAACTGCATCGGGCGTGGTGCTCCGGGGCGACCTTGCCTTCGGCCAGGAAGGGGCCAACACGGCGATCTTCATCGGGTATCCGTGGGAAATTTAGCCGGAACTCTTGACATGGATGATCTAAAATCATAGACTGATAATAATTCGATTTATCATATACACGCGCTCGCGGAGGAAACCATGAATGATCTTCCGAACATGAATGATTTAGAAAAGCGGATTCAACGGATCGAAGAACGCATAGGACTGGAAGGGAAAGGGGAAGCAATTGGCCTGTCGCTCCATCCCGTATGGCCTCTGCTGCTCGGGCTGTCTGCCGTAGCATTGGGATACCACGGGCTGGGATATCCCCAGCATTACTACCAATTTCTTTTCAGTCTTCTGCTGGTCCTTCTCTTTTATCACCGCGGGTTTCTGCGCACGGCGCGCGGTAACTGGAAATGGCCGCAGATTGCGGTCAATTTTCTGCTTCTCTGTTTACTGTTCAAGCTCCTGATCGGCGGCGGCGTCTGCCATCCCTTTGATTGGCTCAAGCTGCCGGCAATCGCAAAGGTCCCGCCTCCATCCGGCGACCAGTCATGGTATTCCCGCGCGCTGCCGGACTACGCAGTCCAATGGCAGGCAATCCCGAAGCTCTCGGACTGGAGCATCGACATCACCAAGATTCAAACGTTCCTCCTGATCGCAATTTTATCGGGCGCTCTGTTTCGCTTCGAGCCCTTTACGTCGATTGCGGCGCTTGTCCTGCTGCTCGTATCGCTCACAACCTATTTGCACTACGATTGGAACTGGGTCATTCTGTTTCTGATCGCGGGCAGCGTTTCGATCTATCTCCAAGCGAGGATTAAAATACCGCCGCGTTATCCATGATGAGGAGCTGACTATGTATTTCATGTCGATCAACAAATTCAAAAGCGATGCAGACCGATCTGTGATCGGCAAAGTTATCCTTCTGCACCGGGAATGGGCAAAGCAGCAACTCGCTGCAGGCAATCTCGTGCAGGCGGGCAAGTGGGGCGACAAGGGCGGGATGATCATTGTCAAGGCGGAAAGCATGACAGAGGCAGAGAAAATCGTGGACCAGGATCCGCTGGTACAGGCGGGACTCATCACGTATGAGACGGCCCAACTCTATCCGGCAGCGGCGTTCAAGTAATTTGTTTCTTTATCATCGACTTTATTCGCGTTGGTCTGGGGCGAAAAGATTTTTATCACGACTTTGTCATGAATCACGAAATACCTACTCTCCGATAATCTTCACCAATACCCGCTTCTTCCTTCTCCCATCGAACTCACCGTAGAAGATCTGCTCCCACGGTCCGAAGTCAAGCTTGCCATCTGTGATTGCCGCGACCACCTCGCGGCCCATGACCTGGCGCTTCAGGTGCGCGTCGGCATTGTCTTCGCCGGTATTATGCCGGTACTGGGACACGGGCTCGTGCGGCGCAAGCTTTTCGAGCCAGACCTCGTAATCGTGATGCAGACCCGATTCATCGTCATTGATGAACACCGAGGCCGTGATGTGCATGGCGTTCACGAGAACAAAGCCCTCTTTGACTCCGCTCTCTCGAAGGCAATCTTCGACTTGCGGGGTGATGTTGATGAACCTCCTTCGCAAGGGCACGTTGAACCAAAGTTCTTTACGAAAACTTTTCATAACCTTACTCGAACCTCACCGCCTTCACCGCTTTTAAACCTACGGACCCGCGCGTCATCACACCATACTGCTTGAGGTCGATGACTTTTTCTTTCCCCTTCTCATCGATCACCTTTATCTGTTCGCCCTTGCGCACGGCCCGGAAGAGCGCCACCTCGCCGCTCTTCACGTTCACGAGCTTGACCCCTTTACCCGCGCCGGAGAGAAGCGGAATGTCCTTTGCCGCGACAACCACTGCCTTGCCTTCACTGGTGAGGAACAGGACGTTCGGCAAATCAAGAAGGTCCACGCCGACGATGCCGTCTTCGGCCTTCACGCCCGCGAATTTTTTTCCGGCGCGCGTGGTCACGGAATTAAACGGTCCGAGATCGAATTTAAAGCCCACGCCCTTCGCGGAGACGGAAAGCGCCGTCACCTCGCGGGGAGCGAGCGATAGCTCCGCCTGTTTACCCTTTTCCTCCTCTGACAGAGGGCCTCCGGCAAAAACCGTCGCCAGGTTCATCGCCGTAACCGGCCGCTCGCCGTCGCCGAACTTAAACAGGCTCTGCACGGGCTCGCCGAAACCGGAGCCGGCGGGCAGGTCGTTCGCCTTCACCACGTAAACCTTACCGGCTGATGAGAAGATGGCGATGCTGTCCCGGGTGTTCGCGGGCAAGAGCGCCAAAAGCTCGTCGCCTTCCTTGAACCGCAGGTTCTCGCCCACGGTCTTCACGCGCCTGATCCATCCCATCTTCGTAAGGAGCACCGTGACGTCCTCATGTACCATGAAGTCGTCATGGGAGAACTCCACGTCCTCAGCCGCCTTGATCACGGACATGCGCTTGTCGCCGTAGTTTTCCTTGATCTCCAGGAGCTCGGTCTTGATAAGCGCCCATATTTTTTTCTGGTTCGCAAGGATCGCTTCGATGTCTTTTTTCTGTTTGGTTTTCTCCGCCTTTTCCTTGAGGATGCGATCGATCTCGAGGCCGCTCAGTTTGTACAGCTGCATATCGAGGATGGCCTTCACCTGCTCGTCGTCGAGCTTGAAGTGTTTTTTGAGCTTCGCGGCCGCATCTTCGCGCGACGTTGACTTGCGGATCATTTTAATAGCGGTGTCGAGATCGTCATACAAAACCTCGAAGGCCTTCAATATATGAAGGCGTGCTTTCAGCAGGCGCAGGTCATAGTTGAGCCGCTTGGTCGTGACCTCGTGCCGGAAGTCGAGGAAGTAGCGCATGATCTCCTTCAGCGACAGGCGCTCCGGCTCCATGTTCGGTTTAAGTGCCGTGAAGTTCATCGGGAACGTGGATTCGAGGTCCGTGTGCTTGAAGATATATGCGGTCACGAGTTCCGGATTCGTCTCGGCCTTGAGCTCCAGCACGAGCCGCACCACGTCGGTGGATTCATCGCGCACGGTCGAAACCTGCGGCAGTTTTCTGTCCTCAACAAGACCGATAAGCTTTTCGAGCAGTTTCGCCTTGTTCACCATATAGGGAATGGACGAGAAAACGATCGCCTGCTTGTTGCGCGGCAAATCTTCGATCGTGTACTCGCCCCGGAGCCGGATGCCGCCGCTGCCGGATTGGTAGATCTCTTTCATTTCTTTTTTAGAGTTCAGGATCTGTCCGCCGGTGGGGAAGTCCGGGCCTTTGATGTGCTTCAACAGGTCTTTTATTTCAATATTGGAGTTGTCGATCAGGGCCGCAAGGCCGTCGATCACCTCGCTCAGGTTGTGCGGCGGGAAGGAGCAGCTCATGCCCACGGCAATGCCCGAAGAGCCGTTTACCAGAAGCTGCGGAAAACGCGCGGGCAGCACGACGGGTTCTTTTAACGAGTTGTCGTAGTTCGGCCGGAAGCCCACAGTCTCCTGGTCTATTTCGACGAGAAGTTCCTCGGCGATTTTCGAGAGCCGCGCTTCGGTATATCGCATGGCCGCTGCCGGGTCGCCGTCAAGGCTGCCGAAATTCCCCGAGCCCTCGACGAGCGGGTAGCGGAGCGAAAAGTCCTGCGCCATCCTGACCATGGCGTCATAAGCGGCCTGGTCGCCGTGGGGATGAAATTTTCCGAGCACTTCGCCGACCACCGCCGCGCTCTTCCTGAACTTGGCAGTGGGGCCGAGGCCCATCTCCCACATGGCAAATAGAATGCGGCGATGCACGGGCTTCAGCCCGTCGCGCACGTCCGGCAGAGAGCGCGATACGATGGTCGAAAGCGCATAGGTGAGAAACCGGCTCTCCACCTCCGAGTGCAGCGCGGTGGTTAACGTTGAATCTTCTTTTATCGGCATGAAAAGCCCCCTTCATTAAATAGAACATCCATTTTGTGGTTATCCTTCTCGAAGTGCATTCCATACGGAGCCTGCCCTCGAAGTCATTATCGGGGGCATGCACAACCCGCATTACAATGCGGGCTATATTACCACAAACGGAAGTTAATTTTGAAGCAAGTTTTTTTAAAAAGTAGTGTATAATTACCTCATGCTGAACCTGCTCGCCAAGCATGCCGAGGCCTACAGCCTCGAAACCTTTCACTGCGGCAACTGCAAAAGGGATTTCGAGGCCAAAGTCATCACCTGGGTGGATGTCACCAAGGCCCCGCAGGCAAAGTCCGCGCTCATGAAATGGGAGTTTAACGGGATCCAGTGCGCCCATTGCGGATGCCGGAGTTTTTCCGGCACCCCCTTTTTTTATGAGGACTTCGAGGAGGGACTCCTGGTGGCCGTATTCCCCACCATTCCGGAAAAGCGGGGAGAGGTCGAGAAGACCATTGAGGCGAAATACGGATATTATCCGGTGCTTGAATTCTTTTACGATATGACGCAGATCTGGATGCTGGTATATCTGCAAAACCATTACAAGACGAACACAAACCTTCTCGCGCTTTCGCGCATCGGCCGGGGGGAAGTGCGGCTACGCAAAATACTCCGCTTCCTGAAAGAAGACGCCATGATGATCGACATCCGCGAAAAGCTTACCGAGTCCCTCCTCGGCAGCGCCACGCACGACGAGCTCGCGGAGGTCCTGGACCAGGCCGTGTATACGCTGGAGGAAATGCTCCCCTGGCCGCTCAACGCGCAATGCCTGTGCGGAGCGGATCTGAGCCGTGAATTCATCTGCTGCGGAAAACCGATAAACATCCGCGAGCATGACCGCATGCTCTCACGGCATTACGCCATCTACTGCCCTACCTGTAATCGGTCCATCTCCGGGGCCTCCTGCGAGAAATGCGGAAGGGTCTATACCTGGAAGCTCGGCACGATACCCACGTATCAGCAGCAGGAGGGTGTAACGCCACCCAATGCGCCCCGCGACACAAAGAAGGCCGACGTCCATCTCTAAGGAAGTCGCGTTTACACCGCCTCGGTAATTATCCACCGTCTTTTTCCCGCCCAGAATTTTTCTTGACGCTTTCCATGTCTTATGGGATAATCGGGCAATTTGAAATTGTTGTTTCACGGCACACATGAGAATTTGTCGGCACTGATATACAGGCAAGAGCATTCAGTCTGTGGTACTTATCACCATCCTGAGAGCGTAACGGCTCCACGAGTTTATTGTGCGCCTCCGTGTTGTCTACACGCTCATTGATCAACGATACCCGCTTCCTGTGATGTGCTGCGCGCTGATTTCTTGGGTTACTGGCATCTAAAACGCTATGCTACGACGCACGGGCAATACGCCGGAGGCCTCACCAGTGGACGTGATTACGGGAGAATACCTGAAGGATCTCTTCACGACGGAACACTGGCAAGACCACTTCACGACCCTTTCCGACACCTTCGGCTTTTCTCTGAGCATCTATTCTTCATCCGGGGACCAGATCCTTGCCCCGCAGGGCGCCGCGCCCGTGTGCCGGAGTTTCCGCGTATCCTCACCGGAATTCATCACACGCTGCAAACCGCATTGTTATCCCCTTATCATGAAGGTCCTTCAGACAGGCAAGCCCGAGGTTTTTAAGTGCCATGCGGGGATAACGAGCTTCGCTCTCCCCATCGAGTACCTTGCGGAACGAGCCGTGATCCTCGGCCAAGGCTCCTTTTCCTCGTATGAAGATTTTCGTGAAAGCATGAATCTCGTGGATCCCGCCGAGCTCGACACGATTGCCATACCAACGCCGCTCTTGTTTACCAGCGAGCACGATGCCTGGAAGGTCTGCCGGTATGTGTCGGACTTTGTTCAGCGACTGGCAAAGAACTCCCAGGAAACCGTTGCCCTCAGAAAAAAATTCGAGAGCCTGAAGAACGTCTTTTCGTTGTGGAGCACCGCTGCCGGGGAGCCGTTGGAAACCCGGTACCAGGGCATGCTGTATAATCTGTCCACGATGCTGGACATCGAACTTATCACCATTTTTACTCTCGATCAGCAACGGGGCGTGTATATCGGCCTGTACGGCTTGTCTAAGGGCGGCGCGCAAACAGCGTCGCTCAGTATCAGCGCGCAGGATGCGGTCGTGCAGGAACTCCAAAGCGGCAAACCCTTCGTCCGCGCCGGAGGGCCGGCCGGCACCGGAGCGCGGATTTACTTTCCCATCATGACAAACGCGCACTTGGGAGGCATGTTGAGCATCGGCGACCGCGTGCTGAAAGAGAGCGATAAGCAGATCATCTCAGGTTTCTGCCGACAGACCGCCCTCTTCATCGAGAATCATCACCTGCACAAGGACCTCTATAGAAAATTCGACCGCCTTGCCGCGGTTTCTGAATTGACGAAGAAGATTACGTCCATACAGAACTATGAAACATTACTCAGGACGATCCTCGACAAATCCGCCGAGTTACTCACGGCCGAACAGGGCTCCCTGATGCTGCTCGACCACGAGACGGACGACTTGCTTTTACACGTGAAGAAGGGCCTCATTGACGGCGTGGAAGAAAAACTGAGGATCACTCGGGGTGAAGGAATAGCCGGTAAGGTGGCCGAATGCGGCGAGGCCATGCTCGTCGAGAACGTTGAAAACGACCCGAGAACGAACCAGAGAAACAGGCAGCACTATAAAACACATTCGTTCATCAGCGTGCCGCTCAAGATCGACGATCGCGTCATCGGTGTGCTCAACCTGTCGGACAAGGTGACGGGCGGGGTTTTTGACCAGGAAGACTTGCATCTTATCCAGTCCTTTGCGACCCACGCGGCCGTTGTCATGGAGCGGAATGTTTTTTTTAATACTTCGGAGCGGCTTAAAAAACTGACCATAACCGATTCGCTGACCGGCCTTTTAAACCGCAGATACCTGTATGAACGGCTGAAAGATGAAGTGGCCCGGTCCGAACGGCACGGGCATGTGCTGAGCCTTCTTATGCTGGATCTGGATGGGTTCAAATATTGCAACGATACCTTCGGGCATCTTCTCGGCGACAGGACGCTGAAAGCCGTGGCAGAGACGTTATTAAGCACCGTACGGTCCATGGACGTTGTGGCCCGCGTCGGCGGTGATGAATTCATGGTGATTCTGCCGGAGACCTCGGAGGTGTTGGCCATAGATATCGCGGAGCGGCTGCGCAGCAACGTTGCGAAGCAGGTGGTGCTTCCCGAGGACGCAGCCCATCCCCTGCTGTGTACGCTTACGGCCAGTATCGGCATTGTTTGCTATCCAACGCATGGGAAGACGCTCGAACTCCTTCTTGAGCATGTTGATAAGGCTCTGTACCGCGCGAAAAACCTTGGAAAGAATAAAGTAGAGGTTTATACCTAACATGCCGTTCAATACACTTCAGGACAAGGATTTTTTTGGAAGACAGGAAGAGCTGTCCAGCCTCTACAAAAGGGCGCTCCAGGCTGACTCCGGCGCAGCGCAGAGCGTTGTTTTGTCCGGTCCCCGGGGAATCGGGAAGACGGAGCTTTTGAAACAACTTTTTGGTTTGTTGTTCTGGAAACAAGATCGCGTGGCCCCTTTCTATTATACGGTCAATCCCGCGCTGCTGTCCGTATCGGCTTTTTCTAAAACCTATCTGATCCGGTTCCTGTGCCAGAGGCTTGCGTTCGAGAAAAAAGAACAGGCCCTCTTCTACCATGAAGGGATGTCGCTGGACGGCTTGACCGCGCACATAAAAGACAGGGACCTCTCGTGGGCAAAGGAGCTTATCGACCACTACCAGCGGAATGCCGCAGATCCCCTCAGCGCGCTCCGCATTGCGCTTGCGGCCCCGCACCGGTCGATGCTGATGAGCGGGGTTCCGGTCGTTGTTTTGATCGATGAGTTTCACCGATTGCAGGATCTCTTTACGGAAGGGGCTCCCGATGCGCGACTGGTTTCGCTTTTTGAGGAACCGATATCGTTCAGAAAAACGCCTCACGTGATCACGGGGAATGCGGTCGAGATCCAGGAACTCCCTGTCTCGAGCTGTCTGGAGCGCATCCCCCTCCAGCCGCTCGGATCCGCGGATGCTTCGGCGAGAGTGCTCTCTCTGCTTCATGCAAACGAAGGCGAAGTCAATCTCCCGCCCCTGCTCCTGCGCCGGCTCGCAGGAAACCCCTTTTACCTGGGATGTATCGGCAGAGCAACAAGCGCGGGAAAGAAGACCGGCGATAATGCTTTCTGGGATGCGTACATCCAGGAGGTCATGGAAGGGGCGCTCACGCTCTTCTGGTCGTCGGTCCTGAAAAGTTTTTTCCCGGACCTGGGCCAACGAAGAATTGCGCTCGCCATAAGCCAGAGAATCCAGCACTCATCCGATGCCCTTTCCTGCCAACAACTCGCGGCGTCTTTTGCGCTGACGGACAGCCAGGCGGAAGCGATAGCGCACAAGCTCTATCTTGCAGGCATCATTCGGGGAGCGTTCGGCGTATTCCGGGCAACCGAAGACGACGTGCTGCGGGACATCATCGACTGCCAGCATAAGAAGGAGATCCTCGCGAAGCCTTCGCATGACCTGGAAAGCGAATTGCTGAATACGTTGCTTCCCGAGAAAGCGGAACTCGCTCGTTTCGACCTGACGCTCCCGATGCTCAGAGATACGGAGCTTGTGGCTGCTCAGTGCCTCGAACAGTTGGGGAAAAACCACCGCCTCGACCAGGATGTTGTGGGCCAGCTTCAAATAGCGGTCATCGAGGCCTGCATCAACACCATTGAACACAGCAGAGGCGGAGAACGAAAAATCTATGTGAGCGTCGTCATCGATGGAAACCGCTTGGAAGCGTCAATCGAAAGCGCAGGCCGGGAGTTCATCGTGCAGGAGACGGGCGAGCCCTTCAACGACCGCGATGCCGCGAAAATCCCCGGCAGAGGCTGGGGCATCAAGCTGATGAAGCGCTTTGCGGATGAAGTGCGTTTTGAAAAAACCGGCCGGGGAATGAAAACGATTTTGGTCAAATATCTCGATAAATCCGCTCGCGTGCAATTGGAGGATACCATAACCCGTGAATAATTTTTCTTTATCATCAAAGTCCGCGCAGGATGTTGCCGTCATGACGCCCAAAGGGTATATCAACGACCTGGGGGCGGAGAGCCTCGAACAAACGAGTGATCAGTTCCTCGGCAAGGGCGTAAAGAAACTGGTCGTGAATTTCAACGACGTACAATATATCAATACCATCGGGATTTCCATTTTTACCAGTATCGTGCAGAAGACCATGGAATACGACAGCACACTCTGCTTTACCAATCTGAAGAAGGTCCACCGCGACGTCCTGGAAATGATGGGCCTGATAAAGTACGTAAAGGTCTTCAAGGACGAAGAGGATGCCCTCAGTTTTTTGAGTGAAAAAAGGTGATTGAATGAATAAGAAGGTTCAGCTCAAGCGCCTGATGTTCAGCATAGAGTCGCTGGTCGATTTGGGGCAGGAAGTCAGCTCTTCAAAGGAGTTAACGGAAAAAATGAAGGCGGCCCTGTATGTTATGACAGGCATCTTTCCCGTGCCCACGGCCGCCTTGTTCCTCTATCAGCCGCACCGGAAAAGTCTCGATCTCCTCGTTGAGAAGGGGCGCCGGGACAAAACCAAAAAGAAGATCAAACTGTCCGTCCTGCCGGAATATACGAAGCGCTTTAAAATGAATGAGCCTCATTCCGTTCGAACCATGGCGAGAACGGCGTTCTTTCGGCAGAATGAAGACCTATTTACCCTCTTGCAAACAACCCTTTTTATCCCGCTCTTTGCCAAGGGTGAATTGGTCGGCGCCATAGCGCTCGGCAAGAAGCTCGGCGGGGCGGCCTATCATGCGGCGGACAAGGATGTTCTCAGGGTAATCGCGCATCAAATGGCAATAACGCTGCATAATGCGCGATTGTTCCTGGAGCTTGCCAAGAAGGCCTCGGAAAACAAACGGCTCTATACCAGTATGCAGCGGATCTATCATGACACGATTCAGGCTTTTGCCGCCGCCATCGACGCAAAGGACGATTACACCAAGGACCATTCCTACCGCGTGGCGAGCTATGCCGTGGCCATCGCCCGCGAACTCGGTTGGAAGAAAAACGACGTGGAAGGGATCTATATCGCAGGCTTGCTCCACGATATCGGCAAAATCATCGTTGACCGCAATATCATCAACAAGGGGGAGAAACTGACGGCGCCTGAAATAAGCGAAATACAAAAGCACCCCCAGGTATCGTACGATATCCTCTCAAAGGTCAAGTTTCCCTGGAAAAATATCGACCATTTCGTTCGCCACCATCATGAACGGCTGGATGGAAAAGGGTATCCGGATGCGCTTATGGCAACTGAGCTGAGCGAGGGCGTAAAAATCCTTGCGCTTGCCGACGCGTTTGACGCAATGACGACGGACCGGCCGTACCGGGGGAAAATGGCGCTCATCGACGCATTCCAGGAAGTTATGAACTGTAGAGGCACGCAATTCGATGCAAGAATCACGGACACCTTTTTTCACGTGCTGCGCAAAGAACTGAGCGGCGCAGCAAAAGAATCACACATACTTCCCCACTTGCAAGGAGTAGATGTGAGCGGCTTCAAAGGGCTTGCATGAGGTAAATTCGTTTCAGCAGTTCAACCGTTTAACCGGTCCAATCCGCTTCCTGCATCGTACACGCAATGATAACTTTTCTGTAGCAATTTTTTTTTCAGGCTTACCCCCGCAAATGACAGTCCACAAAGTGTCCGTTCCCCAGATCGGTTGTGCGCGGAACAATCTTATCGCAGGGTTCGAAGCGGTAGATGCAGCGGGTGTGGAACCGGCAACCGGGCGGTATCTGCGTGGGGCTCGGGATGTCACCCTTCAGGAGGATATGCTTCTTCTTGATGGTCGGGTCTGCAACCGGAATATCGGCGAGCAGTGCCTCGGTATAGGGATGGGACGGGTTCCTATAAATTTCTTCAGCCGGCGCAATCTCCATGATCTTTCCAAGGTACATCACGACGACGCGGTCCGAAAAATGGCGCACGATGTTGAGATCATGGGCAATGAACAGGAACGAGAGCCCCAGATCGTTTCGCAGGTCATCGAGCAGATTGATGATCTGGGCCTGGACCGAGACGTCGAGCGCGGAGACCGGCTCGTCGGCCACGATGAACGACGGCCCGCTCGCGAGCGCCCGCGCAATGCCGATCCGCTGACGCTGGCCCCCGGAAAATTCGTGCGGATACCGGCGGAGCGATTCCACGGGCAGCCCCACCTTTTCGAGCAAGGCCGCGCCGCGCGCCTCAAATTCACGGTCTTTAGCGAGGCCGTGGATCACGAGCGGCTCGGTGATGATCTCCTGGACGCGCATCCGGGGATTGAGCGATGCAAACGGGTCCTGAAATATGATCTGCATCTTTTTCCGGAGCGCCCTGAGTTCCTCCTTGTCGAGCGAGCCCAGGTCCTTATCTTCAAAAGAGACCTTCCCCGACGTGGGCTCGATCAGTCGGAGAACAAGCCTGCCGAGCGTGGACTTTCCGCACCCGCTCTCGCCGACCAAACCGAGAGCCTCGCCGCGCGCAACAGCCAGGCTCACGCCGTCCACGGCTTTCGCTTCGAGCATTTTGCCCAGCCCGGCTTTGACGGGAAAGGATTTGTAAAGATTTTCAATAACAAGAAGATCGTTTTTCATCTAAGTCCCAATACTCAAATCACACATTACAAATAATAACCAAACATTAATTTCTAATTTCCAAAATTTTTTGAGTTTGATTATTGATACATTCGTAAAAAGTCAGAATGTGTCACCCCGAACGAAGAGAGGGGTCTTTCAGTCTATTGGAAAACCAAGATTTCTCACTTCGTTCGAAATGACAAATAGGGCGTTACTCGACTTTTTACGAAACCATCATTACTGGTTATTGGAACTTATTTGTCATTTGATGCTTGGGATTTGGTGCTTTCCCTATTTTGCATTCCAGCACCTCACCAGATGCCCCGGCCTTATTTCAACGAGTTGCGGCTCCGCCTCGCACTGTGCTGTCTTAATATCGCACCGGGTGATGAATTTGCATCCCTTCGGCAGGTCATGAAGCCGCGGCACGGAACCGGCTATCGTCTTCAGCCGCTTCCTGCCTTCCTCCCCCGGTTTGGGTATCGAGGCCATGAGTCCCCGAGTATACGGATGTTGGGGATTCGCAAAAAGCTCAAGGGTTTCCGCCTGTTCAACAATTCGGCCCGCGTACATCACCGCGACTTCGTGGGCGCGTTCCGCGATCAGGCCGAGATCGTGCGTAACCAGGACCATGGCCATGCCCATCTCCGCCTGGATGCGGCCCAACAGCTCGAGAATGTGCGCCTGGATCGTGACGTCCAGCGCGGTCGTAGGCTCGTCAGCGAGAATGAGCGCCGGCTTGCACGCGATGGCCATGGCGATCATCACGCGCTGGCGCATGCCGCCCGAAAGCTGGTGCGGATACTCGTCCACGCGTTTCTCAGGCGAGGGAATGCCCACGGAGCGCAGGAGTTCCACGGCGGATTCCCTTGCTTCTTTTTTCGTGTTGTTTCGGTGCGTGGTCAGGACTTCGGCGATCTGGTTGCCCACGGTGAAGACGGGATTGAGCGCGGTCATGGGCTCCTGGAAAATCATGGAGATCCGCGCCCCACGAATGGATCTCATTTCTTCGGGAGCAAGTGTGAGCAGATCCCGGCCTTCGAATAAAATTTTTCCTGAGATGATTTTCCCGGGAGAGGGAACGAGGTTCAGGATGGAGAGAGCGGTCACGGTCTTGCCGCAGCCCGACTCGCCGACCAGCCCGAGCACGCGTCCCTTCCGCAGCTTGAGGCTCAGGTTGTCGACCGCCTTGATTACGCCGGCCCGGGTAAAGAAATGGGTGGTGAGGCCCTGTATATCGAGAAGATCCAAACGCAAAGCTCCGGTGGAGCCTCTCCAGCAGGAGCTGGTGGCTTCATAATAATAACGCGACATCCCGCAGTCCCGCAGGGCGGGACGGCCGCGGGATCAGGAATTTTTCGGCTTTACAAAATTCAGGTACGTCCTCACCGCGGCGTTGTTGGGATCAAACACGAGCGCTTCCTGCCACTCCTCTTCGGCCAGCCCGTAGAATCCCTGAGAGTAATACGTGATGCCGAGATGCAGGCGCGCCGGAATATAGTTGGGATTAGACTCTTTGGCCTTGTTGAATTCCTTGATGGCATCATCGTACCGCCCCTTGTCGCGGAGGGCAATGCCCAAGTGGGTGATGATGTCGGCGAAGTTAGGAGAAAGGCGCAGGGCCTTTTGATACTCCTCGATCGCTTCGTCGAGGAGCCTCAGCTGGTAGTACATGTTCCCAAGGCGCAGGTGTTCGTCCGAAAGTTTGCCCTTGATGAAAGGGTCGATTGGCGTGCCTGACGAGGTGGCTGTGTCCACGGGCGTGCCGGAGAAATGGGCGGCCCGCTCAAAGACCTCGCGGGATTTTTCGTACTTACCGAGATCGCTGAGCGTAATGGCAAGATTGAGCGATGCCTCGGTATACGCGGGGTTCAATTCCAGGGCCTTCTCGAAAGACTGCACCGCAAGCACGAGACGGTTGGTCTGATTGTAGATGATCCCCATTTTGTTCAGGATGTCGGCGAAGTTCGGATTGATGGCCAGGAATTCCTTGAAAATACTCTCAGCCTTTGGGTAATCCGCTTTTTCGAATGCTTCCATGCCATGTTTATACAGTTCATCGAGCTTTGGCTGCATGTTTACTCCATCCCTGTAAATTCGTTCATATCGAGTTCCCTGTGTAAAAAATTTATCATACCTCGGCATGATATGTCAATGGAAAACCAAGAAAAGCACAACGATTAACCAATAGGTGTGGCTCGATAAAACGTTGATTGGCGTCATTCCCATGGCCCCTGCTTTCATCATAGACAAAGTACAAATCTCCCCCCGATAGAAGCACTCAAGGAAGAGAACGAACCGGATCGGGCGCCCTATGTTCCGCATTGTTGCATTCATACAACAGGGCAACTGAAATAGAGTCGTTTTTACCACAGCGAATAGTTCCTATCTCTTATCAACCTTCTGATTATACGTTATTTTCTATATACAACTCCCTGGCATACCTATTGCTTAATACCGCACGAAGAAAGGAATACACCATGCTTAGAACTCAGCGGACACTCAAGAACACCATCACGTGCGAAGGCATCGGTCTGCATACCGGCAAGACCGTAACCATGGTTCTTAAGCCGGCCCCAATCAACACCGGCGTCGTGTTTATTCGCATTGATCTCAACAACGCCCAGGTCAAGGCAGTTGCAGCCAGCACCGCGGCAACGAGCTACGCGACCACCCTCTGCCAGAACAACGTGTCCGTGAAGACCGTCGAGCACCTGCTTGCGGCCTTCAACGGGTTGAATATCGACAACGTGTACGTCGAAATCGATGCCGATGAAGTGCCCATCATGGACGGCAGCGCCCGGCCTTTTGTGCGGCTCATCGCAGACGCCGGCATCCAGACCCAGGAAGCAATCCAGCCGACGCTCAAGGTCATCAAGCCCGTGTTTGTACGCGACGGCAACAAACAAATCGCCATCTGGCCCGCTGATACGCCGAGCATCTCCTATTTCATAGACTTCGATCATCCCCTGCTCAAAGAACAGAGCCTGCAGTATGATCCGTCGGAAGAGACATTCCTGCGCGAGGTTTCGGACGCCCGTACGTTCGGGTTCCTGAGCGACGTCGAGACCCTCCAGGCCAACGGTCTGGCCAAGGGCGCGTCCCTGGACAACGCCGTGGCCCTCGACAAAGACTCGGTGCTGAATGAAGACGGCCTGCGCTACAAGGACGAGTTCGTGCGTCATAAGATCCTCGACCTCATCGGCGATTTGTCCCTCACGGGCATGCCGATCATCGGTCATATCGTGGCGCATAAGTCCGGTCACGGCCTGAACGCGCAGATGGTCAGCAAACTCTTGAACAGCCCGCAGAACTGGGTAGTGATGGGTTCGTCTGCCGTCGATGAGGCTATGCAGACGGAGAGATCGCTCCAGCTCCAGCACGCATCCGTGTAGCAGTTCCCTATATCGAAAAATCAAAAGCCGACGCAAGCAAATGCGTCGGCTTTTTTTGTTGATGACCGATATATACGCGATACCTGTTGGTTGTGTTAATTTTTATCATGCCCTACGACCTCTTGGGCAGGAATATCAATTCCGAGTCTGCCCCTCATCCATCCTCCAATTAGTAAAAAATAGGAAATTATAACTTGATGACACCTGAAAATACCCTATGTTTTTAAGAAATTACAATTTTAACTGTTTTTTATTGACAATTGTAAAAATACTTGCTAAGCTATAATCAATTTGTATTACGTTCAGGACACAGTAAAACGCATATACGGAGCTGGTTCTCCGAAAGTCAAATTAAGGAGGCAAGTTTATGAAGATCAGTAAAGGTCAAAGGATGTTGGTATTCGGTGTAGTTTTTGTTGTGTTAGCGCTTGCAGTTGGTTGTGTGAGACTGCCGCCCCCCGACGCTTCCAATCCGATCGTGAAAGTAGCGGTTTTGCCGATCCAGAATTATACTCCGGATATGGACGCCCCGGGATGGATAAGATCCGGTGTCAGCGAGATGGTTCCAACCAGATATTACACGGTCATTCCGAATGATCAGGTTGATCAGATCTTGCGGGAAAAAATGGGTGTCACTCTCGGCGGACAACTTGACTACAGGAATCTGGCTATAGGCGCGCCGTTGCCGGGCGTAGTGGGAAAGACCCTCGAGGTCGATGGGCTTATGTATTGTAACCTTGAGGATTTCCAGAATCTCATAACCGGATTCTACAACCGAAGAAAAGTCAAGGCCAAGTGCAGCCTGGTCAATGTAAAAACATCCGAGGTTGTATGGGAAAAAGATGAAGAAGTGAGCAACTCTGAACTTAACTTATCCCTTGCCGGGGCCATTGATGCCGTAAAACAGAAGATAGTGGTCGCCCTTGTGAATAGCGCGCTTCGATCCAACCCATTGCCAATAGAAACGGCAGGAGTGATCCAACAGATGAAAAATACGTTGCCATCAGGCCCTGTAATGGATGCAGCTGAACAGGCTGAACAGACTCCAAAAAAATTCTAACGTGTAACGGTTTCCTATTTCTAAAAATCCAAAAAAATAAAAAGCCGACGCAATCGAATGCGTCGGCTTTTTTGTTCCGAGCAGGGTATATACAGTTCCGGCAGCGGGCTTCACGAAAAACGTTCCGGCCGATCTGCAAAACTATGCGGCTCGTGCGTAACATCACCCGGGTTTCTGCATCATGCGGTAAGTTTCTTCATAAATCCGTTCCCGTGGGCCGATTGCCACAATTTCAATTCTGCGGCCCGTTGCAATCCGGTATATGACGCGGTAGCGGCTCACCATGGTCAACTCAGCAGTTCCTCAAGCGTATACAGCCGTCCCTTTTTTGCCTTGAGCGCTTTGAGGCCCGACTTGATTTCGCTCATCAGCGCAGCGTCGGAACGGACAGTAAGCGTTTCCCGCCAGCGTTCGAACTCGTCCGGACTCACCAGCACGGCCGCGGGCAACCCGTTCTTGGTGATTACCACTTCCTCGTCCGTGGCCTGCACGGCTTCAATCAATCCGCTCAACTTCATTTTCGCCTCGGAAAGCGACAGTGTTTTCATAAAGGGCACCCTCCCTTCAGATCAACCAGAATTATGGTCGTTTTAGCACTCCCGCACAGCTCCTGTCAAGCCTGTGGACGCATGAGGCTGGAGACGCCTAATCCTGACACCGCAGCAGCGTATAGGTTGGGCAAAACCATTCACCTTGCTCAACAGATTTTTGGTTAAAGCGTTGGCTTCACGAAGAACGTTCAGTCTGATCTGTGGAGAATCTCTCCCTTATTACCCGCTTGATCTCCTGCGCCATTTCCGACTGCCTCATGCACTCTTGCGAAGTCTCAGGATACAGCGAGGCGAGCGTGTCGAAGGCCATGGTGCAGATGGTGAGGGACTTTATTGCCACTGCCGCCGAATTTACGGCGTCAAACCAGATTTCAGGCTCGTCATCCGATCGGGTCGCCCGGAACACTTTGGCGGACACGACCGTATGGTGCCATATGATGTCATCGAAGAACTCCTGCCCTTCAGGCGTGATAAGCGGCTCTATCTTCTTCAGCAGCTTCTGTGTTGTTACGGTAAATTCGTATGAGCGCTGATAGAGTGGATCTTGCTGCGCTTCCTCGAACATATCGCGCTGCGGTCCGGCGTCGGTGAGCTCGTTGAGGTCAATGTCGAACTCCGCCGCTTTTTCAAGGAGCATTTCCTTCGTCTCCTCGAAAATCTCTCCCACGTCCCGCAGAGCGGCTTCGATGCCTTGTGTATCACGGCCAAGCGCGAAGTTGCGGGCTTCCCGGTC
>Ga0075021_10000386_pt1 | contig 23699 bp, 17 predicted proteins | sample ColStrG_CSR_2012_FD_72749 | JGI IMG/M metagenome (GOLD analysis project Ga0075021, IMG submission 72749) | Freshwater sediment microbial communities in response to fracking from Pennsylvania, USA - Cold Stream Run_MetaG_CSR_2012 | ecosystem: Environmental > Aquatic > Freshwater > Creek >...
CAATTCTGGGCGCGGACGTCCCCGGCAGCGGCGGCCTGAGTGAAGTGAAGAGTCTGGTCAATTTTAATGTGCGATCTTTGCTGTGCGTGCCCCTGACGGTTTTTCAGAAAGTGATCGGCTGCATTTATCTCGACACCACGACCGGCAGCGCCCGTTTTGACAAGGACCACCTGGAACTCGTGGCCAGCATGGCCGGCATTTCCGCCGTGGCCCTGGAAAATGCGCGGCGGCTGCTGTGGCTGGAGCAGGAAAACCTGCGGCTGGCGGCGGAAATTAATCTGCAGCACAACATGGTTGGCGAAGGCAGCCTCATGAAGGATGTATACCGGTTTCTGTCGCGGGTGGCGCCCACCGATTCCACGGTTCTGGTGAGCGGCGAGAGCGGCACCGGAAAGGAACTGGTGGCGCGGGCCATCCACCGCAACAGTCCGCGCGCCAGCAGACCGTTTGTAGCCATCAACTGCGCAGCCATTCCGGAGGGTCTGCTGGAAAGCGAACTCTTCGGTTATGAAAGAGGCGCCTTTACGGGCGCAACCGCGCAGAAGAAGGGCCGCCTGGAGTTGGCCAACGGCGGCGTGGTGTTTCTGGACGAAATTGGGGAACTGGCTCCGGCGCTGCAAGTCAAGTTGCTTCGCGTGTTGCAGGAGCGCGAGTTCGAGCGGCTGGGTGGCTCCCGTCCCATCGCGGTCGACATCCGGCTGATTGCGGCCACCAACAAGGACCTGGCAGAAGCAGTGAAAACCAAGACCTTTCGCGAAGATCTCTATTACCGCCTGAATGTGGTCTCGGTGGAGGTGCCACCACTGCGCGAGCGCCGCGAAGATATTCCAATTCTGGCGGAGTATTTTGTTACCAAGTTTGCTGCGAAATGCAAGGTGAAGGCCAAGAAGATTTCTGCTGAAGCTATGGCCGGACTGATGAACTACGACTGGCCCGGCAACGTCCGCGAACTCGAAAATGCCATCGAGCGCGCTTTGGTGCTGGGCGTTTCAGAAGCAATCCGGCCCGAGGATCTGCCGGAATCGATTTTGGAGAAGGACCCGGCACCCGGAGCCGCAGAAGCGAAATACCACATGGCGGTCAAGCAATTGAAGAAGCACCTGATCCTTACCGCTCTGGAGGAGGCGAAGGGCAATTACACGGAGGCGGCTCGCACTCTGGGAGTGCATGCGAACTATCTGCACCGGCTGGTCCGGAACCTGGACTTGCGTACCTCGATTCGTTCGCTTTCGATTCCCCACAGCGGCACGGGAAGAACTCTGGATAGCCGGGTGTGAGTGGTGGCCACAGAATGGCTGCCCATTTCAAGGCAGCTTGAGAGTCAGTAGAGTTGCAGGGTTCAGATAAACGCCTTCCCAGCGCACTGCCAGGTGCAAGTGCGGTCCGGTCGCGCGGCCGGTGCCTCCGCTCAATCCGATCTCCTGGCCCCGCTCGACTCGCTCGCCTGGCTTTACCTTGATCTCCGACAGGTGGAGATAGAGCGTCAGCAGGCCCTGTCCGTGATCGAGGACCACGCAATTGCCTTCGAAATATAAAGGACTCGCGAGCAGAACCGTCCCCGCGTTAACCGCAGAGACCGGCGTCCCCTTGGGGACGGCGTAATCGAGACCCTGATGCATGCTCTGAACCTTCCCGTTGAAGGTTCGCCGGGTGCCAAATACATCGGAAACGGGCGCGTCCACCGGCGCACGAAATTTCCCTGACCACTCCTGTTCGGCGCTGGTATGGCCAAACACGTCCTGTTTGACGGTCTTGTCCTGGCGGATGCGTTCCAGTTGCTCCGCGCTGGGCTCCGTGTATTGCTTGGCGACGGATACTGCGATGCTGGGGTACTTCGCTGTGCGGATGGTGATCCTCTTGGAAAAAGAGACCTCGCTTCCCCGGGACGTAGTTCCCTTCAACTCGAGATCGTAGATACCGGGATGCGTCTCCAGGCTGACACCAGCTACTCCGTACCAGGTCTTGCTGGTCGCGTCATAGCTGAAGAACACATTGTGTTCGAGCCATTTTCCTGAGAGCTCGCTCAGCCGCGCGGACGGCTTCACCTGAAACACCACCGGCGCTCCGTTCACCAGTTGCGCCGGTTGCCATTGCACGGACCAGGAGCTCACCCTCAGGCTCTTCGAAGTCGCGGGCCTGGTTTTGTCTGCCGCCAGACCGAACGCGGAAAGAAATATCGCCAGAAACAGGAGGAAGACGGCGCCCGATGACATTTTGGAAGGCTGCATTACGCTTGCTGTCTCCATTGCGTTGCTGCAAGGCTTCTGGGCACGAAAGTTCAGCCTAGCACTGCGGGGCTTCGGCTGGGAGTGACAACTCGCACCGCAGCACAATTCTCTAGTGAGGAATAAAGTCCAGCTGGACTTCGGTGGTCGTCTGGTGATCCGAAGCTGCATACTTCCATTGCTTGACCGCCACAGTGGCTGCATCCACCAGAACCGGGTTCCCGCCGACAGGTGAAATTTTCGCTACTGAGCCATTGGGATTGATCACGACCGCCAGCCGGACGATGCCCCCGATCTCATTCTGTCTCAATTCGGGTGGATATTTCGGAGCCACTTTGTACACCAGTTTGCGCAAGGTTGGGGCGTTTTGCGATTGGACCGCGGGGATCGATACCGCGAGCAGGAAGAGCAGGGTCAGGACAATTACAGCATAGGCTTGATGCATGCAGGCCGCGTATCCCGATTGTTTTGGCTGGAACAAGAAGGCTCGATCCTGCAAGAATTTTTCCCAAGCTACCTTGCTGAGACTAAGAAATTAGTCACCCGCTGGCAAATTACCGATGTAACTGGAATTCTGGAGAAAAGCGGACGGGATCAGCCATGAATACGTGGGGACCGCCGCCCTCGGTTGTCCGGCGGAGCGAGAAGCTCCGCAGTTTAGTTGCGGAAAAAGGACTGTCGAGCTCCGCTCGACTGGACGGCCGAGGGCGGCCGTCCCTAAGTGGTTATTTGTCGGGCCCTCACTGATGTGCCGGAGGTGACGCGCCGGACATCTTGGAGGCGATATCTTCATCCGCCTTCTGATGCAATTCGCGCAGTTTCGCAAACTCTTTTTGGGCCGCCGCGGTGTTGCCCGAGGCTTGGTACAAACGTCCCAGGCGGAGGTGGGCGTCAGGTTGCGAGGGATCAAGTCTTTCGGCACGCTGCAGTGCGGCGATCGCCTCCTGAGTATGGTTCTGCTGCGCCAGAATGGCGCCTGTATCGAGATAGGCGATGCGAATATCGTTCCTCAACTCCACCGCTTTCCGGAGCAGGACCAGGGCTTGCTCCGGATTGTTCTTCTTCATCTCTATGTCGCCGAGATAAGCCATCGCCTGAGCGTGGTTGGGATCGTTGGCCAGCTCGCGTTCGAACTCGATCTTTGCCTCATCGTACTGACGCAGCTTCCAGTGCAGGTAGCCGAGGCCAAAATGTACGCTGGGTTCCTGGGGAGCGACCTTGGCCGCCGCTTCGAACTCGGCAATCGCCTCAGGGACCCTTCGCAGTCCGTCCAGGGCCTGGCCCAGCAACATGTGTGCCGCCGCCGAGTCAGGATTCTGCTGCAGTATCTGGCGGAACTGCTCCTGGGCGCAGGGATAATTCTTCGCCCAAAGACAACTTTGGGCCAGGACCTGATGCAGTTCGGGGTTCGCGGGGTCCGCCTTTGCCACCGGTTCGAGGTATTTCGCAGCTTCCACAAATCGCTTGGCGCCATAGCAGGAAAGACCAAGCAACGTGCGCGCCTGCATGTTCTGCGGATCCTGGAGCAGGGCCGCTTTCAGAGGCGGAATGGCCGCTGCAAACTGCCCCTGTTTATACTCCGCCAACCCCAGATTGAGCTGTAGACCCGGCAGGCTCGGATCCAAGGCAATCGCGGTAGGCCGCCTCCGCGTCCTTATACCTGGTTTCCCGAGCCAGAGCCACCCCCAGCCCGGCGAAAGCACCAGCGTCCCGGGGATTGTGCTCGGTAACCGCCCGCCACGCTTCCACCGCCTCTGAGAGCTTTCCCTGCTGCTCTAGCGCCATTGCGGCCGCCGGACTGGCGGTTTGCGAACTGACAGAGACCGGCAGCAACAGAGCGGCGACAACCGCCAACAGTTTCAGAATTTTCATGATCAAAGTGCGGACGGGCAGTCCGTCGGTGCCAGCAACTAGAATATTCACTCCCGCCTGGCGAAGCAATGTTTGGGCCCAGTGATCAAGAAAGAGCTAGAAGTGATCGCTGTGTCGGGTCATCTTTTCACCCGTATAGGGACGGCTTCAAACAAAAAAATGCCCCGCTCGGGTAAGGAGCGGGGCCGCGTGAGTGGTGCAAAAACCAATTTCAATGCCTGGGCTAGAAGATCACCTTCACTCCCAGCTGGATTTCCCTCGGGTCGTGCGCTGCGGAGTAGCAATGCTACCGTTTACGTTTGGCCGATTGGAAGAACAAGACCAGACCAAAAAGACCTCATAGTCTCCATCCCCTTCGCAGTTACCAGGCGATTTTTCCTGAGCTTACGTGACTCCGGTAACGTTAACGACGCAGGACAGCTTGTATCTGTATTTGTAGTTGACTGTCAAGAAAATTCTTGGGTCTGATAGGCTGATTCCTGAATCGACATCAATTCCGCCCACCGGGAGTGGGCTTTCACGAGACATCAAGGGGTTCGAACCGTGGTTCAGAGCGCCTGAGAGTGTATCTCGGTTTCAGTCCGCCGAAAGGGCGGCGGCGTGTGTCCGGCGAGCGGAATCGTCAAACTTCACCTCCGCCATCCTCATTTCCCGGAATAAATTCAGGCTCGAAGACATCACCACCCCGGGGCTGAGGTGGGCGGTAGCTGGCAAAGGTGTCTTGTTCGTGAAGTGGTCCGCCATGAGTCGCACTGCAATTTGGCCCTGACGATGTGGCTGCTGATAGATCGAAGCGGTAATGATCCCCTTGCGAAAATACGGCGCCATTTCCGCGAACAGATCCGTAGTAATTAATTTTACTTTTCCAGCCAGGCCGTGCGCTCCCAATGCCCGGCACACCGGAAGACAGTTCACCGTATTCACATAGAGTCCGGCGAGGTTGGGGGCGCGACGCAGCAGTTCGAATGTCTTCTGAAAACTCTCGTCCTCGTCCTCGTGGCCCTCGATCACGGTGACTATGTTTCCGCCGGCGCAGTGTTGCGGAAACGCTTCCGAGAAACCGTCGGTTTTCTTGCGATGGTCTTCCGTGTTCAGCATGCCCGCTACGACCGCCACGTGCGAACCAGGAGGAACAAACTTGCCCATCAACTCTCCGGCCAGGCAACCGTTCAGCCTGGGCTCGACGCATACGATGCTGGAGCGCCGGCTCTGGGGAGCGTCGGTGGACACGCATACCACGCGGATCCCTTTTTCCTCCGCCTCGTCGATCAGAGGCGTGAGTCCTTCCGGATTTCCTGCGGTCAGAACGATCCCGCTGACGCCGCTCTCCACCAGTTCCCGAAACGCATCGGTGTCGTGTTCTCCCAGGACCTGAACCGGACGGTTAATAAAATTGATTCCCAACTGGGCAACGCGCCTGGCTTCGTCGAGGACTCCGCCCCAGAGCTGGTCATAGAAGAAATGAATCTCCCGCGGAACACACACTCCAATCGTGGCGCTGGCCCGGGCGACGGAGAGAGCGCGTGCTGCCAGGTTCGGGGTGTAACCGATTTGACGCGCAACCTGCAAGATCCGGTGGCGTGTCGCGTCCTTGATTCCTCCTCGTCCATGCAGGGCACGATCCACCGTTCCGATGGAAACGTTCGCCAGTTCCGCAATCAGGTGGATGCCACGTCTCTCTTTTTTCATCCGCAAGTCCCCGCCCCGAATCTCACGGCCCCGCTCCCGAAATAATCGGCAGCTTGATCAACCGCAGCAAAGGGCAACATCGAAAAGTCATGCCGGCTCGGTGCTGGCGCTGATCCGCTTCATTGCCCTGGCTTCTGATCTTACTTCACTGGGTTCAATCTTCACCGATTCAATAACGAAAAAATCGAATTGCCTATACGTGTACGTTAACGATGTTATACTCCAACGCGGTTTGCCGTGCACTCCGTCTAGGGTTGCATGGCGACCCAATCGCTTACGAGCCAATCTCCACACTAGAGGAGCCCTTCACCCATGTGTGATCACGCCGGTAGCATCGCAGGGACCAGGACTAACGGAATCAGGATTCTCCGAACCAAGACTGGACCGACTAAGATTGGACGGACCACAACGGCAGAGGTTAGGATTGCAGCCGTCCTGGTCGTCACCCTGCTCAGCGCGGCCGCACAAACCGCGAAGACGCCCGCCGCCCCATACCTGGATCCCTCACAGCCAATCAATGTGCGGGTCGACGACTTGATTTCCCGGATGACGCTGGAAGAGAAAGTTTCCCAACTGGCCAACCAGTCGCGTGCCATTCCACGGCTGCAGGTTCCCGAGTACGACTGGTGGAATGAAGCGCTACACGGAGTGGCCCGCGCCGGAACGGCCACTGTCTTCCCGGAGCCGATTGGCCTGGCCGCCACTTTCGATCCACCACTCATTCACGAGATGGCCACGGTGATTGGCCGGGAAGCGCGGGCCAAGCACAACCAGGCCATCCGGGCGGGAAGGCGCGACATTTACGAAGGGCTGGATTTCTGGTCGCCCAATATCAATATCTTCCGCGATCCACGCTGGGGGCGTGGGCAGGAGACTTACGGCGAAGATCCCTTCCTCACGGGTCGAATGGGGGTTGCTTTTGTTACCGGATTGCAGGGGGATGATCCGAAATACTATCAAGTCATCTCGACGCCGAAGCACTTTGCCGTACACAGCGGCCCGGAACCGTCGCGGCACACCGTCAACGTGGATGTATCGAAACACGACATGGCAGACACCTACCTGCCCGCATTCCGCGCCGCGGTGACGGAAGGCAAAGCGGGGTCGGTGATGTGCGCCTACAACCGCGTAAATGGTGAACCGGCCTGCGCGAATGCTTTTCTGCTCGAGGATATGCTGCGCGGTGCCTGGAAGTTCACTGGCTATGTCGTTTCCGATTGCGATGCCGTCGCCGACATCCAGCGCGGCCATCAATTCACCGCGACGATGGCGGAAGCTGCCGCCATTTCTCTGCAGCGAGGCACCGACAGCGACTGCGCCGACTTCGGCCAGGCGGCCGCCGACAACTCGGACTACATAAAGTATTTTGACGCGGTGAAACAAGGCTTCCTGGCTGAAAAAGATATCGACGTAACTCTGAGGCGCCTGTTCACCGCGCGTTTTCGGTTGGGATTGTTCGATCCGCCCGAAATGGTGAAATATGCGCAAACCCCGGATTCGGAAATTGACAGCGACGCCCACCGGCAGCTCGCGCTGAAAACGGCGCGCGAGTCAATCGTCCTGCTGAAGAACGATGGTGTGTTACCGCTAAAACCGCAAGCCAGGAAAATCGCCGTCGTGGGGCCACTCGCCGCGTCCTTGCACGTGTTGGAGGGCAACTACAGCGGCACACCTTCCCGATCGACCACCGCACTGGACGGTATTCGCAGACAGTTCGCTGGGGTCCACGTGGCATTCACGCCGGGGACGAATTTCTTAGTCGAGGATACGTCTGTTCCGTCTTCGGCTCTGTCAACCCCGGATGGAAAACCCGGCCTCAAGGCTGAGTACTTTTCGGATGTGGCCTTCAAAGGTGCGCCCGAACTGGTGCGGGTGGAAAAGGATGTGAACTACGATTTTGCTCCCGGCACGACCACCAAGACGAAAATTTATTCGGTACGCTGGACCGGGTTTCTTACGCCGCCTGACTCAGGAACCTATCGCCTGGGGTTAGACGGAAGTATTGACCGGCTCTGGCTGGATGGAAAGATGATCGTCGACGATCCCAAGAGCCACGACTCGCGCCCGGCAACCGCCGAAGTGGCATTGGAGAAAGGCCACCGCTACGAACTGAAAATCGAATACTTCCAGGGCCGCGCTCGTGGCGTGAAACTGGTCTGGACCCGCCTGAGTCCCGATCCGCTGGGGGAAGCAGTGGCCGCGGCCAGACAAGCGGATGTGGCAGTTGCCGTGGTCGGGATCACTTCTCAACTTGAAGGAGAAGAGATGAAAGTGGAAGTCCCCGGCTTTAACGGAGGCGACCGCACCAGCCTTGACTTGCCGAAACCCGAAGAGGATCTTCTGGAGGCGCTGAAGGGCACGGGCAAGCCGCTGGTGGTCGTGCTGATGAACGGCAGCGCGCTCGCCGTGAATTGGGCGAGTGAAAATGCAAACGCAATCCTCGAGGCCTGGTACGCGGGAGAAGAAGGTGGAGCGGCGATCGCACAGACCCTGGCTGGAGTAAATAACCCGGCGGGCCGGTTGCCGGTCACATTCTACAAGAGTGTGGAACAGTTGCCGCCGTTTGAAGACTATTCCATGAAGAACCGGACTTACCGTTACTTCGAGGGACAGCCCCTCTATCCCTTCGGCTATGGGTTGAGCTATTCGAAGTTCGAGTACAGCGATCTCAAACTATCCGCTTCGACACTGAACGCGGGTGATCCTCTTAACGTCGATGTTGATGTGAAGAACACCAGCGGGCCCGACGGCGACGAGGTCGTGGAGCTATATTTGGGTTTCCCAAAATCTCCGTATGCACCGATTCATGCGCTTCGCGGGGCAGCTCGAGTGCATCTGGCAAGCGGCGCAGCGCAGCATGTCCACTTCACGCTGGAAGCACGCGACTTGAGCGCAGTCAACGGCAACGGAGATCGGGTTGTCGCCGCGGGATCTTATCGCATCAGCCTGGGAGGAGGACAACCGGGAACCGGGGCTCCCCAGGCTGAGGCGGACTTTGCCATCAGCGGCGAGCAAAGACTGCCGGAGTAGCCGACAATAGGGTCATGTCATCGGCGGCCTCCTACGTACCAGTCTTGCTCCTGCGGCTACTGGTCCTGTCCTCGATTCTGTTCGTCGCCGTTGCCGGCCGGTGACAGGAAGCCGGCCAGAAGGAAACACCTTCGGCGGGCGGAGGAGTTTCCACCGGCGCCGCACATGCCGCGGTGAAGGATTCCCAGTCTCGCCCGATCACGGCTGGCGGCTTCGTCGACAATGCTCCCGTTGTGTTCGACGACATCACCAAACAAGCCGGTCTGGATAAATTCCATCATCGTTCCGGAACTGCCAAAAAAGAATCGATCATCGAAACGCCAGGCTCGGGCGTAGCCTTGCTCGATTACGACAACGACGGCTGGCTCGATATCTATCTCCTGAACGGCTCGACCATCGCGGCCTTCAAGGGCGACGAGCCTCCGCCTCGGGCCATGCTCTTTCACAATAATCACGACGGCACATTTACCGACGTCACAGAAAAAGCGGGCGTCGCCAACGAACGGTGGGGATTCGGAGTTGCCGTGGGTGATTACGACAACGACGGATGGCCGGACATCTACGTCGCCAACTATGGCAAGAACCGGCTCTATCACAACAACCACGACGGCACGTTTACCGATGTCGCCGAGAAGGCCGGCGTCACTCTGGGTGGCTGGTCGGCCGGACCGACATGGGGCGACTACGATCATGACGGATTGCTCGACCTGTTCGTTCCCGGCTATGTGAAGTTTGACGCTGATAATCCACCCATCGCGGGGCAGGGCACGATTCCGCCAAATTTTTGCCAGTTTCGCGGCATCGCCGTGATGTGCGGGCCGCGAGGCCTGCCCGGCGAGCGCGATCATCTCTTCCACAACAACGGCGACGGCACTTTTACCGATGTCAGCTCTAAAGCCGGCGTCTCCGATCCTGACGGCTATTACGGGTTGGCGGCTGTATTTGTGGACATCGACGATGACGGCTGGGTCGACCTGGCCGTGGCCAATGACTCCACGCCAAACTTTCTTTACCGCAACCGGCACAATGGCACATTTGAGGAGGTGGGTTACGCATCGGGATTCGCGCTGAGCGAGGATGGCCGCGAGCAGGCATCAATGGCAATCGCGGTCGGCGATTACAACCGCGATGGCAAAGTCGATCTGTTCACCACAACTTTTTCAGACGACTACAAGACTCTCTACCGCAACGACGGCGGAGGTAATTTCACCGACGTCACCTATCAGGCCGGGCTGGGCGACCCGACTGTCCCGTTCCTCGCCTGGGGAGCAGGTTTCTCGATTTCGACAACGACGGCCTGCTCGACATTTTTATTGCCAACCGGACACGTCTATCCCGAGGTTGACAAACAGGACTGGGGCACGACATGGGCCGAGCGGCCGCAACTGTTCCGCAATCTTGACGGCGCCAAATTTCACGAAGTGCCCCCGGCTACGGGAAGCGGACTGGCCGACGTGATCACTGCCCGCGGCGCCGCCTTCGGCGACCTCTTCAATGACGGCCACATTAACGTGGTCATCAACAGCATCGATTCCACGCCTTCCCTGCTTCGCAATGTGGTCAAGAATGAAAATCACTGGCTGGCATTGAAGCTCATAGGTGGGCCCAAGAGCCCACGGGACGCCGTAGGAGCGAAAGTTTTTCTCACCGCGGCCGGCGTTCGTCAACGCGTCGATGTAATCAGCGGCGGAAGCTATGGCTCGAGTTCAGACCAGCGCGTCCATTTCGGTCTGGGCTCCGCGACGCGCGTCGAGAAAATTGAAATCCAATGGCCCAGCGGACTGAAGCAGTAAGTCTCGGTACCGCGAGTCGATCAGATCGTGACTGTCGAAGAAGGAAAGCCGGGGAAATAAGCTCTCAGCTTTCAGCCGTCAGCTTTCAGCTCAGACCATGTGGGGACGGGTCGGAGCCTGCCCTGAGCGAAGTCGAAGGGACCCGTCCTGGCCGAGCGCAGCTCGGCAGTGGCTCGTGTGGCGCGGGCGCCCCCGCCCGCAGGCCGCGTCGCAGTGAGCAACTCTGTTGCGAGCTCATCCCAGTGTCCGCCGAGGGCAAGATGCCCTCAGGACAGGCGGCGGGCCTGTCCTGAGCGAAGCCGAAGGGACGCCGGCGCTACGAACTCGGACCGCGAAGATGCATGTCGGCGAAGGTCAAAAACTGGTCCCAGTCGAAGGCAGTCACCGCGTGTTTTCCGGTGCGCTCGTGATACCCGATCGTCTGCATGATCGGCTGATTGAGCGGTGGCATCTCAGTTGTTCCAAGATCCTGGGCGCCCAGCAGCCGATAGACCGGGCCGGCAGCAACGCACGCCAGGAACTCACCTTTGGGATCGCCCCAGCGATCCTCTTCAGCGCCAGTGATGTAAACAGGACGAGGTGCGATCAGGGAAATCAACTCGTGGGCATCGACGGGAAGCTGATCGGCATGATCACGGTACTTCTCGAAGCTGCCGCTGAACCAGTAAGGAAAAGCATCGAGGAGATTATTCACCGTTTCGCCATAGTTGCGGCGGGCGAGTGATGCGCCGCCCTCTCCCGAACAACTGGAGATCACCATCGCGAAGCGAGTATCGAGTGCGCCAGCCCATAGAACGGTCTTGCCCAATCGCGAGTGCCCCATGATCGCTATGCGCTTCGGGTCAACGTCTTTGTCTTTTTCCAAGTAATCCATGGCGCGGCTCAAACCGTAAGCCCAGGCCCCGATGGCTCCCCAGTCACCGGGAGCGGGCTCGGTTTGCCCGGATTTGAAAAACATGGGACGGATGCCTTCAACATATGCGCCTTTGAAATCCGGCTCGATGTTCTGGTAGCAGATGGTGGCGAAGCCGTATCCCCGGGCCAGGATTTTCTCGACCGCGAATTCCGTGTCCTTCCCGCGCGATTCTTCCGCCGCCTGCTGCTTTACATGTGTCTTCCAGTCCCAGATGGTGGGCAGCTTGATTGCCGGGTCGTTGATCACGGACTGGTTGCCTGAAAAATTCAGGGTGAGGAACATCGGAACCGGCTTCTGGGCGCCGGCGGGAATGTAGATCAGCACATCCTCTCGCGGCCCATTCTTGTTTCCCGAAAAATAAATGGTGACTTGCTTCCGCACCGCTTTTCCGCCAAGCGCAGTCTTATCGATATCGAACTCATCGTAACCAATGTGTTTGGGCGCCCTGGGACTGTGACCGTACACATTGGCCGCAAACAGTTCGAGAACTTCCGCCCGCCGCCGCTTCCAGTCGCGTGCGCTACGCACAGGTTTGCCATTGTTGAAGATCAGCGGATCGGGAAGGGTGTAGGCGCCGACTTTCGATTCGTCATAATTCGGGGTTGGTGTCTGCGCGGCAGCCCAGCTACAGACAAATAACGCGCAGCCTAATAACGCACAGAACAGCAATGCCGAAAGCACGGATCGATGTAGCAGCCTCTTCAACGTGAACGACATTTGTCTGCTCCTCATATCGGTTCCTTATTGGGTTGCGGCGTGCAACTCGACATAGTCCAGAGGCGCCCGTTCTTCACCGTCCGGAATGCCTTCGATGCGGATCTCATCCCCCGGGCGAAGAGTCAATCCGGGAATTCTGCGCCGAGTGGAAGAGTCACCTCCCGGCCTGGTCGCGGGAAGGTGGTCGTTGGCGATCCATTCATCCACTTGCCGATCGCCAACCAGAATCCGGAACTTCGATTCTCCGTTGTTCTGATCGAAGTACTGCACATCCATCTCATACAATCCGGCAGGGCGGTCGAATCGAAACGATGCGGTGCATGCCGAAGCCCTCGGACATTCAATCCCTTTGCCGCCGGAAGCGTTTTCCCAGGGAGTTACATCCATCGCAACATAGCCTTCGAGGTTCATGGATTCCGCCTCGATGCGGTCGGGATGATTTCCTGCGCGCCCCGTCGCGTCCGGAATCCCCGAGGTTCGCAGAAACCAGTCACAGATGGCATCACGCCAGACGATGGCATGTCCCGCCTGGTATTCGAGCCGGGCCAGCACGTCTGCATACAACGCGCCCGGCATGCGGTGTTCAAGCGATTTCCATTGCCGAACAAAATCCGCCGCCTGTTCCGCGCCTTCGTAGTGTGAATCGTAGATGTGCTGGATGACGGTCTTGCCCGAATGCAGGCGGTAAGTGTAGGGAGCATGATGGAAAAACAACAGTAATTCGTCCGGCGTGGTTTGCACCGATTCGTACACGTCTCGAACCTCTGGCGGATATTGGCCGGCGAAACCGGTGCCGGTCGCGACCGTTCGATCCATACCGATTCCGTCGTGGTCGGCGCGATGCCATTGCCCCCAGCCGTTGCGCTCGGACGATTCAATCCCCGGCCCGTAGTGGCTGCCAAGGATGTCGGTCAGGGTTTGCGCCCCCAGTGGGCCGGTGTAGTTCTCATACGTGCGCCAGGATGCGAGCAACATCCCGGTAACTGCCTTTACTACAACCGGATCGTCGCCAAACGTAAGCCGCGTCCACTGCTCTGCGATCGTTTCCGCGCTCAGATGGGGGTCCCACGCCAGTCGCCCGAATCCGTAGAGGTTGGCCACGGCTAGCGGATGCCCAAGCCAGTTCGGGTCGTTATCACTGCCCATGCCTACATTTGCCACGCCAACAAACGCGCCCGCCGGGTGATGGAAAACTTTGCCGGCGACCAGATCTTTGACCGGAGTCCTTTCACCGTTCACGCGCATATCGATGTCGAGAATTTCCTTCCACATGGTAGGAAGAAAAACCAGGTGCCGCTGCTGCCCGGTGTACTCCTGTGTGATCTGCAATTCGATGCCCTGGTTCGTTTTCTCCAGACCGCCGAAAAGAGGCGACACAGGTTCGCGTGCCTGGAAGTCGATGGGACCGTACTTGATCTGGACAATCACGTTGTCGTCGAACTTCCCATCCAGCGGATGGAAGATGTCGTACGCGGCCCGGGCGCGGTCGTTCTTCAAGTTTCGCCAATCCAGATGATGGTCGTAAACGAAGGCGCGATAAAAAAGAACTCCCCCATGCGGCTTGAGCGCGCGAGCGATGACATTGGCCGCATCCGCAGGTGTTCGCCCATATGACGAGGGACCCGCACGGCCTTCGGAGTCTGCCTTCACCACGAATCCACCGAAGTCCGGAATTTGCTGGTAAATCTGGTCAACCTTAATGCGCCACCATGCGATGACTCGAGGATCCAGGGGATCAAAGCTGTCTAAATTTCCCAACACCTTGGGGCTGCTCAGATCGACCGACACCCCCAGTTGCACCCCCCAGGGACGAAACGCATCTGCGATACGGGCAAGTTGCGGAAGAAAACTATCGTCAATAATCCTTGGATCGGAATTCACGTTGTTGACCGTGCAACCGTTGACCCCAATCGACGCAAGCAAACGGGCGTATTCACCAGCACGGGTCAAATCGGCGCGGACGCTTCCCTTCTCGAAAAAGATGGAAGGGCCGGCGTATCCGCGCTCGATGGTGCCGTTCAGGTTGTCCCATTGATCCACCCAGCGGATCGCGGCGTAGGGCTGCTGCAGTTCGTTAAGAGCCAGAAGATTTTCGCCGCGTGCCATCTTGCTCAGAAGCGCGAAAACGCCGTAAAGGACGCCCCGCTCAGTCGGTGAAGTAACAATAAGAGAATCGAAGCCTCGAACCTGGGCAGCTACCAGCCAAAAACCATCGGGCCCGAGCGGGCGGTGGGGCACCAAATCAGGCAGGACAGCATGGATTTCTTCCAGCGTTCCCAGAATGATCGCCCTCTTTCGTAAGTTCTTCTCCGCGCCCAGGGTCCGGCCAGTCATCGCTTTGATGCCGCGAATCAGTTCTCCCTGCGCCGACCGGAGCACAGCCGAATCTCCCAGAACAACCACATTCGGGGGGAGCGAATCGTACTTTGCTCGCACTGCAGGCTCGAGCGGGGCGTATCGCAGCCACGCGTCGCCGCCCGTGCCGGCGTGCGCGGTTTCGAGGCCCCAACCAACGAGCAGGATTACTCCGAGAATTGCAATGTGCGGGCGGCGCATCGTGAGCTCACGGAAAATTCCGGGTGCGGCTCGGGGGCTGAGAGTCTAGCGCGGCGGTTTAGGCAACCTGGGTCGGGCGTAAACCGATTTGGAGCGTCACCGTTTGCGGCAACGTTCTCGGCTAGCCTCACTGCAAAGTCCAGACCCTCACCCCAGGACCGACTTGATCGCCGGATACATCCGGCGATATGCGGCGTAACTCGTGTTCAGCTGCTGCACCACCGCGGGTTGCGGAGCCACGCGCTGCGCCACCTTTACAGTTTCGTCACAGGCGTTGTCGACCGAACTCCACAATCCTGCTCCCACGCCGGCGAGGATCGCGGCCCCATAAGCCGCCCCCTCTTCAGCTTCGAGAATTTCAACTTCGTGGCCATACACATCCGCCTGGATTTGCCGCCACAGCGCAGACCGCGCCCCGCCTCCGCCCAGACGAATGTTCCTTACAGGAACGCCCATCTCTGCAAAAAGGGTGAATGAGTCCCGCAAGCTGAAAGCAACTCCTTCCAGAATTGCTCGCACCACATGCCCGCGTGTGTGCGAGGCGGTGAGGCCAATCAGAGCCGCGCGAGCATTGGGGTCGAGATGCGGAGTGCGTTCCCCCATCAGGTATGGAGCCCAGAGCAGGCCGTCGGATCCAGGAGGGACGGCCGCGGCCTCGGCCGCAAGACGGTCGTACGGATCCTGCCGGTCTTCACCTCCAGCTGTATTTCCGCCCGCGCCAAAGCGGTCACGAAACCATCGCAGGGAAAGACCTGCAGCCTGCGTTACTCCCATCACGTGCCAACGACCGGGCACGGCATGGCAGAAAGTGTGCAGCCTCCCTTTGGGATCGAGAGACGGACGATCCGTCGCCGCGAAGACAACTCCAGAGGTTCCGATGGTTGCGCTCACGGCTCCGGGCGCCACGATTCCCATGCCGACAGCGCCAGCCGCCTGGTCTCCGGCACCGGCCACAACCGGCGTTCCCTGTTGCAACCCCGTCGCGGCTGACCCGGCTGCGGAAACTCTTCCGCAGATTTCGGGAGACTCGAACAACCGCGGCAGCAGCGACTTTTCTATTCCTGCCGCTTGCAGGACTGCATCCGACCAGCGGCGATTCGCGACATCCAGCATCAGTGTGCCGGAGGCATCCGCCATGTCGGTGGCTCGCTCGCCGGTGAGCCGGAAGCGGACGTAATCCTTAGGCAGCATCACCGAACGGACACGCTTCCAATTCTCCGGTTCGTTCTCACGCACCCACAAGAACTTGGTCAGTGTGAAATTGGGCAGTGCTGGATTGCAGGTAAGGCGGATAAGCGCTTCGGCTCCGATCTTTTCGGTGAGTTCCCGGCCCTGCTTTTCTGTACGCACGTCGCACCAGATCAGCGCCGGACGAACTACTTCGTCCGACGCATCCAGCATCACTGCGCCGTGCATCTGACCGGAAAAACCGACGCAGGCAATCTGCTCGGCGCGCAAGGCCGCGCCAGCCAGCGCTTTCCGCACCGCGATTCCGCAGGCCCGCCACCAGTCTTCGGGACGCTGCTCCGCCCAACCAATCTCAGGGGAAGCAAATGGCTCGTGTTCCTCGGTAGCAGATACAGCGATCTGACCGCCTTCGCTGATGACGACGGCGCGGGTGCCGCCAGTGCCAACGTCAACTCCAAGAACGTAGCTTTGCATACGGGTCAGTTACGTGGCGTGCTGAAGGCACCGAGGTCCAGCGATCGCAGTCGTCTGCACCAGGAAAAAGGTCCTGCTTAGTAGACAAAGTCCGGCGCAAGTCCACAAAGAAGCTGGAGCGCAGGACGAATTCTGACCGCTCCGATAAGCTCGGCTGTCGCCGCCGGCAGCGGCGACGTGGACGCATCTCTCAGAGAAATCAGAACCTTGCTCCCCGTCCCCGACGATCTCTTCAATAGCGTCCAGATCCTGTCGTGTACGTTAACGGCGCTGACATACTAAACATGCTTCGGCAGGATTGCAAGCACCCGCCGCGAGTAGATGGTGTGAGAAATTCGTGAACTCAAAGCGCGCGAAGTTACAAGAAACGGGCGTTCTGCCTCTCTACTCCCCGCGTTAGTTTCAACTGGCTTGCACCATACGGCGCGGCTTATTTTCGGATCGCGTGCGATCAGAAGATTGTGGGGAAATGGTGACTTCCCAAGTGGAAACACTCGGCTGCAGGGCCGGGTAGCTATTGAAATATCGCTATTTCCCCCACATCGGTTTGCCTCAACGTTCAGGCCTTTTTCAGTAAGCGAGTGATCCACACCAGAATCACCGCGCCGACAAACGCCACGACGATGGAGCCGATCATGCCGCGGCCCGGCCAGACTCCCAGGAGCCCGAAGACCCAACCGCCCAGAACGCCTCCGAGAATGCCCAGAATGATGTCCACAACTACGCCGTAGCCACCGCCTTTCATGACCTGGCCAGCAAGCCAACCTGCGATCAGTCCGACCACAATCCATGCTAGAAATCCCATACCGACCTCCTTGGATCCGCTCTAAGCGGCAGCCGGGCAATTTACACCCAGCCCAGCCAATACACAAGGCTGCCAATTAGCCCAAGATCGCGGAGCGCACAAGCCAATCCGGAAAATTTGTCCTTTTCCCAGCGGATTCCACCCACAACCGTAAGACCAACACCACGGTCGCGACCGTTTGCCTTGTCCAATCGATTGGGAGATTTGGTGGACCTGGTCGGGATCGAACCGACGACCTCTTCCATGCCATGGAAGCGCGCTCCCAGCTGCGCCACAGGCCCACATAAGAAAGCCACGAACGCTTCCGAAGGGGTTAGAGCAAAACAATTCTCGCCTACTGGCTATTGATAGTCAAACCGATCGGCCAGGAAACGCATCTCTTGAGGGTCGTAGATTTTGCGAAAGCCAGGAAACTTAGTATGCTGATTTACGCTTGCGGCGACTACGAATGAAACGACACCCATTTTCCAACTTGCGATGCTTGTCCCTGTTGCCGCTTTGTCTGGCGGCCGGCGCCCAGGTTATTTCTTCCAACCAGCCCGCAGCGCAGCCTGCAACACAGGGTCCGGTGTCGTATTCATCCGTCAATCAGCTGAACACACTGCTCTCGCAGTTGGAACAATCCTCGCAGGCGGCGCAACTGGATCTGGCGAAGTTACGCATCGAAAAATGGAAGACGGACTCCGGGACCAAACGGCAGGCACAGGGAAATACCGAATCCATTCAGCGGAACCTGCAAACGGCTCTGCCGGAAATTATTGCGGAGCTGAGGGCATCACCCGAGAATCTCGCTTCCACTTTCAAGCTGTACCGTAATCTGGATGCACTGTACGACGTATTCGAATCGGTAGCGGAATCGGCGGGAGCGTTCGGCACCAAAGACGAGTTTCAGGGTCTGGAAAATGATGTGAGCGCGTTTGAGAAGTCGCGGCGCGCTTTTGCCGACCGAATGGAAACACTGGCGGGAGCCAAGGAAGTTGAAGTGACCCGCTTGCGCGCAGCGCTGCAGAACGCGCAGGCCAGCGCCCCTGCGGCACCGCCGAAGAAAATTGTGGTCGACGACAACGCACCCGCAAAGAAGCCTGCCAAGAAGAAAGCCCCGCCCAAGCCCAGCCCCAGCGCGACCGACACTCCGGCGCCAAAGCCACAGTAGGACCAACTGAACCCTGCGAACAGCATTTGACGCTTCTTGTGATGGAGGACGGGCGTCCTCGCCCGTCCTGCAGAGAAGCACCGCTGACGGGCGGGGACGCCCCGCCTTCCATCAAGCCCTTAGGTACCTAACATATTGACACCATTACACTTCATTCTATGGAACTCTGACTCACATGGTGGGGTCTATAGATATAGATCAGGTAGGTGGTTTTGACGCGAGCCGGATTTACTTTTTGGGCGGTTGGGGCCGAAAGAACCTATAATGGGGGGTGACGCCGTGACCTTCATGGCGGGAGCAGCCACCTTGGGTGATCTTGCAGGCGCGATAGGAATCCGGGTCCAGGAATCGGCAATTGTGGCCGAACTAAAGGCGGGCTCGGAAGAGGCGTACGCCTGGTTAATTGGCGAATTCCACCAACCCATCTACAGTCTGGTATATCGCATCGTGACCGATCCTGCGGATGCGGCAGATACGACCCAGGAAGTTTTTCTGAAAGTATTCCGCGGAATGAAACATTTTCACGGCGAGTCCAGCCTGAAGACCTGGATTTACCGTATCGCGGTGCATGAGGCCTCCAACCGGCGGCGGTGGTGGTTTCGGCACAAGTCGAAGGAAACTTCGATCGAGCCGACGCAGGAGGGCTTAGGCCTTTCCGGGATGCGAGATACGCTGGTGGACGAACGCGAATCGCCGTTCGATAGCGCGGTCCACGAGGAGATCCGTGGGAGAGTTGAGGAAGAGTTGCGGCAGGTGACAGAGCCCTACCGCACCACGGTTATCTTGCGCGATCTGGAAGAAATGTCGTACGAAGAGATAGCGGAGATTACCGGCGTTTCTCTGGGAACAGTGAAGTCACGGTTGACCCGCGGCCGGGAGGCGCTACGGCGGCGCCTGACGAGTTACGTAATGGAAAATGGACAACAACTCGGTTTGCAGGTTCCGGATTTGCGAAGTAGCAGCGAAGAACGGGCAGAAGCACAGGAGCCGCGCTGTGGGGTATCTGCCATTGAGGTGACGCGATGACCTGCGCCCAAGCCAGACCGTTGTTCTCGTCCTACCTCGACGGGGCAGTAACCGGCGCACAGATGATCGGTCTCAGTGGCCACCTTGAAACCTGCGATCGCTGCAGGCAGCGGTACGTTTCCCTGCGGCGCACGCAACAGCTGCTCGCCCAGGTAGGCCGCAGGAAAGCGCCGGCGGATCTGGCCTTGAACCTGCGGATCGCAATTTCGCAAGAAGTCGCACGATCCAAGCGCCGGTATCTGGAGGGCGTGATGATGCGCTTCCAGAATGCGCTGGATATCTTCATGGTTCCGGCGACGGCGGGGCTGGCGGCGGCGGTGGTGATCTTTGTGGTCCTGATGGGATTTCTGGCCCCTTTGCAGGCGGACAACTCCGATGTTCCCTTGATGCTGCATACCGCACCGCAACTGCAACAGTCGGCCTTCGGCACGGCCCTGGATTCCATCAACGACGATTCGCTGGTGATCGAGGCCTACGTGGATTCGAAGGGCCGAGTGCAGGATTACCGTATCCTTTCGGATTCCAAGGGAGATGACGCACTGCTGCCGCAGGTGAAGAAGAATATGCTCATTTTCACGACCTTCACCACGTTCCGTCCAGCACTCTCCATGGGCAGGCCAACCACGGGACGGGCGGTGCTTTCTTTCTCGCGAGTCAGCGTTAAGGGTTAAACCGCTCCGGCCTCAAGCTGCCTTACAGCCGGGAGACCTGCTGTCCGAGGACGTTCCGAATAAAAAGCTGCAATAACGCGCATTGATTTCTCCGACGGGCAACCCTTACACTTGTTTAGATCGCAGCCCGCATTCCGGCCAGCCTGCAGGAGGTTTCCCTGAGTCGTAGGTTTAGACGCTCGCTTTACGCGGCTCTGTTTGCCCTGCTGGCGGAGCTGTCCCCAGCACAGAATCAGAGTAGTGTGGCGCTGGACACCAGCGAAACTCTCTTCACCGTGCTAACTGCCATCAACACCTGTGGATACGACCAGGAACTGGGGGTCTCCGATCCGCTGCGAATTCGCGTACGCTCCGAGGTGGCCCGGGCGCGCGAGGGCTCACAGGAGGCCAAGGACGCGACCGATGCGATGTGCAAGTACCACGAAGACCACCGGTCGCCGGATAATTCAAAAACGCTGGCACAGTACGTGTCCCTCGCGCTCTACCTGAACGCGCCACCGACTTTGACTGCGAAGGCGAAGGACGCTGATCTGCCTCCGGATGTCACGGCTGTCGTCGGAATCCTGCCACTGTTGCAGAAGTTCTACGACACTGCGGGTTTGCATGGCATCTGGGAGGGAGATCACGCGGCTTTCTCCGGGTTGACCGAGCGCTATCACCAGCCCCTGGCAAAGATGTTGTTCGATACGGAAATCTATCTGAAATTGCCGTCAGCCGGGCGCCTGGGGCGAGGGTTCACGGTTTACATCGACCCGATGGGTGCGCCCGGACAAACCAATGCCCGAAATTACGGATCAGACTATTATGTTGTGATTTCACCGGGTACCGGGTCTTCCCTCAAGATGGAGCAGATCCGGCACACTTACCTGCACTATTTGCTGGATCCGCTGGCGATGAAATATCCGGGTGCGATGAAGCGGCTGGAGCCATTGCTGGCTTCCGTCAAGATGGCGCCGATGGATCAGAGTTTCAAGAGCGATGTCTCCCTGCTTCTGACCGAATGTTTCATCCGGGCAATTGAGGCGCGCACCACCGGATCGGCCAAAGCGCCGGAGACCGAGCGTGCACAGGCTATTCTGAATGCCTCGCAGCAGGGCTTCGTCCTGACCCAGTACTTTTACGAAGCGTTGGTAAAATTTGAGAAAGATCCGGCTGGCCTCAGCAATGCATACGGCGACCTGATCAGCGCCATCGATCTTCGCAAAGAGGAGAAACGCGCCGCCCAGGTCACATTTGCCAGCAGCTCCGATCCCGAGTTGTTGCACCTTTCCCGTCCGCTGGAAGGCAAGCTGCTGGTGACCGCCGAGCAGCGGCTTACGGCGGGGGACACAGATAGTGCGCAAAAACTGGCCCAGCAGGCGCTGGAAGAAAAGAGCGAGGATCCCGGCCGGGCGCTGTTTATCCTGGCGGAGGTAGCCACCCACAATTCGGACATGCAAGGCGCCCGCAACTATTTCGAACGGGCGCTGGAAGTGGCGCACGAGCCGAAAGTTGTGGCCTGGTCCCATATTTATCTGGGAAGAATTTTCGATTTGCAGGAAGATCGAGAGGCGGCGCTGGACCACTACCGGGCGGCCGTGAATGCGGGCTCCGCATTGCCCGAAGCCAAAGCCGCCGCCGAACTGGGTTTGCAGCAACCGTACGAGCCCACCCACCGTCCACAGTAGGGCGCGGGCGCAACATCGAAGAAGTGATGAATTCGGACTTTGCTCAAGGAGAGATCATGAAGCGAGCAGCGATACTAGTCGTGATATTGGCTCTGGGTACGTTGGTATCGGCACAAACCCAAACACCGCCGGCGCAAGCGGGCGCCGCCCCGGCCACGACACCTCCACCCCAGGTGGGAAAACGGCCGCCCCAGGCCAAAACCCAGGCCGAATTCGACGGCTACAAAGTAGCGGCGGCTAACACCGACCCGGTTGCGCTCGAAAAGGCGGCGGATGATTTTGCCACCAAATTCCCCGAGAGCGAGTTGCGAATCCTGCTTTACCGAACCGCGATGCACAGTTATCAGTCCGCCAACAAGGCTGAGCAAATGATGGAGATGGGGCGCAAGGTACTAAAAATCGATCCCGATGATCCCGAAGCCTTGGTGGGCGTGGCGCAGGTTCTGGCCGAGCGCACACGGGATACGGACCTGGACAAGGACCAGCGCCTGGACGAAGGCATGAAGCTCGCCCAGCACGCGGTGGAAACTACTGACACCGACATCACCGTGCCACCGGGAACGCCGCAGGACAAAATCGACGAGTACAAGGGGTTCCTGCGCTCCAACGCCTACTACGTTATGGGTACGATCCAGTACACCAGAGAAAAGTACGCGGATGCGGAGGGTTACTTCCGCAAGTCACTCGACGCCTTCCCATCCCAGCCTGATCCGCTGGCGGTGTTGCGCCTGGCGCTGTCACTGGACAAGCAGGAAAAATATCCTGAGGCTCTGAAGTTTGCCAATCAGGCGGTGCAGATGACGGAGAGCAGCCAAGGCTCGACCCTGGCCACCCTGTCCCGTAACGAACGCGACCGGTTGGTTCAGCTGACTGGCGGCACTCCAGCTAAGCCGCCTGCCAGTGCGCAGAATCCTGCGCCCAAGAATTAATCGGCGTGGGCGCCCGAAATAGTAGAGTCGGCCGCGGAGTCCAGCTGTGTCCGGCGGGTGTCCGACCGCGCAAATCCGTGCTTTGCGGCGCAACCGCATGGCTCAACCAACAATGAAGTCACGGGACATTGCGATGCTGCAAACGGCTCTGGGATACCTCTTCCAGAAGACCGAGTTGCTGCATCAGGCTTTGACCCACAGCTCTCAGGCGCGCGAGTTGGACGCGCTACAGGCGGTCGGAGGCCCGCGCGTCGGAGACAACGAGCAATTGGAGTTTCTGGGAGACGCTGTACTTGGATTTGTAACCACAGAAGAATTGTTCAACCGGTTCCCAAGCTTTCGTGAAGGAGAACTTTCCAAGCTTCGAGCCCACCTGGTGAGCGAAAAGCACCTGATCCGGGTGGCCCAGGAGCTGGAGCTGGGGCACTACCTGAGCCTGGGGCGGGGCGAAGAGAAAAGCGGAGGACGCAACAAGACCGCTCTCCTTGTGGATGCATTGGAGGCGGTTCTGGCGGCCATTTATCTGGACGGGGGATTGGAGGCGGCGCGACGATTCGTCTTGCGATCCGTCGTCAACCCGGAGCTGGACCGGATTGCATCCAATGGCAGCAGTTTGCCGGTGACGGATTACAAGTCGGCGTTACAGGAAAAGTTGCAGGCCAGTGGAAGACTGCAGCCATCCTATGTGCTGGTGAAGGAGCGCGGCCCGGAACACAGCAAGACTTTTACGGTCGAGGCGCGATTACAACCTCTGGACACCAACGGCAAAGCCGAGTTCGTGGGCCGGGCCGATGGTTCCACCAAGAAAAATGCGGAGCAGGATGCCGCCCGCCAGGTACTCGAATATCTTGGCACTGCCCCCGCAGACCCGAACGGAAGGACCAAGCGTGGCAGTAATGAGCGCGTGCAATGAACCCGGGCCAAGTGAATCTGGGCCGAACCAACTCGGGCCAAGTGAATTTGGGACCGCAGTAATGGAAAAGCCCGC
>Ga0075021_10000388_pt1 | contig 23615 bp, 20 predicted proteins | sample ColStrG_CSR_2012_FD_72749 | JGI IMG/M metagenome (GOLD analysis project Ga0075021, IMG submission 72749) | Freshwater sediment microbial communities in response to fracking from Pennsylvania, USA - Cold Stream Run_MetaG_CSR_2012 | ecosystem: Environmental > Aquatic > Freshwater > Creek >...
CCGATGGCGCTTGCCGCCGCCGGTCGCGGCTTGCACGTGCTCGTCGAGAAGCCGATGTGCCTGACCATCGAAGAGGGCCAGCAGATGGTCGACGCCGCGCGCGATGCGGGGGTCCAACTGATGGTCGGGACGATGAAGCGCTACGACCCGGCCTACGAGCGCCTGATCGAATTGCTGCCCGAAGCGGGCGAGCTTCGTCTGATCCGTGTGACGACGCTCGAGTCGCCGTTTGAGCCCTATGTCGAGAACTACGCTCTGACGCCGCCGTCTGTCGGACCGCCGGAGATCCTCGCGGAGCTGAAGGCCGACGACGCTCGCAGGCTGGAGCTCGCACTGCCGGACGCTGACGAGCAGACGCGCTTCTGCTACCGGTGGATGCTGCTCGACAACCTCGTCCACGAGTTGAACGCGCTGCGCGGAGCGCTCGGCGAACCACAGCTCGTGCGCTACGCCGAGCTGAGTCCGAGGGTGGTCAACCTCAGCCTCGTGTTCGCAGACACCGATTGCCACCTGTCGTGGGTCGACCTGCCCGGCATCGCCCGCTACAAACAGGAGCTCGCGTTCTACGGCCTCGACGCGCGCCTGACGCTGACGCTCCCCTCTCCGTATCTGCGCGGGATGCCGACGATGCTGACGATCGAGCGCGGCAGAGCCGGCCGCTCGCACAGCTCTGAGGAGGTCGAGACCGTCTCCTACGTCGAGGCGTTCAAGCGCGAGCTGATCGAGTTCCACGCCGCGATCATCGACGGCCGCCCGGCCCGCACGGACGGGCGCGACGGACTGCGCGACGTCGCGCTGTGCCATGCGATCGCGCGGTCGTACATGTCGGGCGAGCCGATCGAGCAGCCGAGCGACACGACGCTCGGCAGTCGCGCGCGATGACGGCGGCCGGCAGTAGCGCGCTGACGCCGGACGGCATCACCGTGGCCAACGCGCCGTGCAGCTATGGCGCGTTCGAGATCACCGTCGGAGTCGATCCGAGCGTCCCACCCGCCCTGCTGCTGTTGGACGCGATCAGCTCTGCCGGCTACGCGGGGATCGACCTCGGTCCGCTCGGCTACCTCGGCGACCAAGCGGACCTGCCCGGCCGACTGCGGGAGCGTGCCCTGTCGCTCGCGGGCGGCTACTTCGAGATCGCCTTCAGCGATCCCGGGTCATGGCCGGACGGGCTCCGAAGGCTGGACGCGCTGCTCGATCTCTTCGACGCGTGCGGCGACGGCGCCGCGGCACCTAGGCCGACGTTCGCCGACGCCGGCTCACCCACGCGGGCGCAGCATCCGGGCGCCGCGCAGCGGGACCACAGCCTCGGATGGGACGACGCCGGTTGGCGCCGGTTCGCCGATGGGCTTTTGCGATTTTCCGCCCGCAGCCGCGAGCGAGGCTACGAACCCACCTTCCACCCGCACACCGCGACGTACGTGGAGGCGCCCTGGGAGATCGAGCGGCTGCTCGAGATCAGCGACGTCGGCGTATGCCTTGATACCGGCCATCTGCTGCTCGCCGGCGGTGACCCGGTGCAGGCTGTCGCGGACTGGGGCGCCCGTCTCAACCACGTGCATCTGAAGGACGCCCGGCGCGAGGTGATTGCCGGGATCGTGGCTGACCGCGCGCCGGTGCAGGAGATCTGGCGCCGACGGGCCTTCTGCCGCCTCGGGGCAGGTGACGTGCAGCTCGACGCCGTCCTGTCGCAGCTTCGCTCCGGAGGCTATTCGGGCTGGATCGTCGTCGAGCAGGACATCTTCCCGGATGGCGCGGGCGCGCTGCCGGAAGCGACGGCCGACCAGGTCGCGAACCGCGAGTACCTCGCGCAGCGCGGTTTCTGAACGAACGCGCTGGCCGCTACACAACCGCACGGCGACTGAGCCATGAACGCCCGCCTCGGCACAGCGCATGAGCAGACCTGCGGCATGGCGGCGATTTCTGTTAGCGTCCGGAATCGATTGTTGACAGCCTGCAGCCGACCGGCGATCGTACGGTTTCGGCGATCCTCGACCGGCTCGGCCGAGCGCCAGTTCCGAGTTTCGAGCGGTCCGCAGAGGCCCTTCCGCGGAGAGGATGAGGGAGACATGAACGCCCGACAACGCTTGTCCACATTGGCCATAGGGCTAGCCGCGACCGTGATCGTCGCAGCCTGCGGGAGCAGTTCCAACAGCTCCACCACGGGTGGCGCGTCCGGCAGCAAGAAGGGGACGGTCGAGATCGCGGTGTTCCACGACTTCTCCGGCCCGAATGCCGCCTACGGTCCGGAGGCGGCCGCCGGATGCTACCCCGCCGAGCGCGAGATCAACACCGCGGGCGGGATCCTCGGACACATGCTGACGTGCACACCCGTGGACGCCAAGGGCGATCCTGCCGACGCGGTCCCGGCCGCCAATCGGATGATCGCCACATCGAGCTCGCTCGTCGGCGTTCTCGGCGGGGGCACGGACGACGCGACAGCGGTCGTCCCGCTGTTCCAGCAGGCAAAGATCCCGATCTTCTCCACGACCGGCGAGGCGGCGTTCGATCACACCTCCGCCACCTACTTCTGGCGCATCCTGTCGCCGGACGCCGCGCAGGGCAGCGCGATGGCCGCGGCGGCGAAGAAGCTCGGCTTCACGCGCGTCGCGACCCTGTTCGGCAATGACGCCGCCGCGCAGGGGTCGGCGCCGACCGCGATCGCCGGCGTCAAACACCTCGGCCTTGACCTTGTCGCCAATCAGACCGTGGCGATCGCCCAACCCTCATACCGCACCGAGGTCGAGCAGTTGAGCGCCGCCAGGCCCGAGGTGATCGTGACCGAGGCCGATCCTCAGACCAGCGCCACGTACTTTTCCGAGCTCTCGCAGATCGGCCAGGTACCGAAGCTGATCACCGATCCGGTTTCCCAGGAGCCAACGTGGCGCAAGGCGGTCGGAGGTGCGATCGGCACCGGGCTGCTCAACAAGCAGGATTACGCCGTCGTCGCCTACTCGCCGCCCAACGCTCCCGCCTACCAGGCTTTCACGTCCTCCCTGAACGCGTCGGCCAAGCAGGTGCCCCAGCCCTCGCAGTGGAATGCCGACCTCTATTCCGTAGCCGACTATGACTCGGTCATCCTGATGGCGTTGGCGATGGACGCCGCGCACTCGACGTCCCCCAGCGTCTACAACGCCTACGTCACCAAGGTCAGCACCCCGGCGCCCGGTGCGACTGTCGTTCACACGTACGCCGCGGGTCGCGCGCTGCTGGCGCAAGGAAAGCGGATCCAGTATGTGGGCGCGGTCGGCCCGGTCGTGTTCAACGCGTGGCACAACGCGGGCAATGCGTTTGCGATCGAGCGTTACATCAACGGCAACTGGAGGGTGACCTCACTGGTGACCGCGGCTGAGATTCGCGCGGCTTCGGGAACGTGAGCGGCGTGGTGCGCAGGACAGTCGATCTCTGCGCGGACTCACCGCGCCGCTGACCGATGGCCCTGTTCACCTCAGCCGTCGGCTTCGGCGTGGTGACGGCCGCTATCCTCGCCATCAGCGCCGTCGGGTTCACGCTGCAGTTCAGCGTCACGAACGTGTTCAACCTGGCGTTTGGGAGCGTCATGACGCTGTCCGGGTTCGTCGCTTACTGGCTCAACCAAGGTGGGATGAGCATCTGGATCGCGATGGCGATCGCCGGACTTTGCGGGGGGGTTTTGTCGATGCTCGTCAACGAGTTGCTGTACGCGCGGTTCATCCGCCACGGGCTCAACCTGTTTGGAATGGTGATCGTGACGATCTCCGTCGGGCTGATCACCGACCACGCCCTGCAGGCTGCCGTCGGACCGAGCTTCTTCTCCTACAACGCGCCCCCAGGGAGAGCGTTTCACTTCGCGGACTTCGTGCTCACCGGTCAGGAGTTGCTGATCGTTGTGATCGCGGTCGTGCTCACCGCGCTGACGCAGGCCGGGCTGCGCTACACCCGGCTGGGCAAGGCGATGCGCGGCCTGTCGGCCAACCCGGCGCTCGCGAGAGCGTGCGGGATCCCGACGAGGCGAGTCGTGGCGCTCGCCTGGTTCACATCCGGCGTCCTCGCTGGAGTCGGCGGCGTGGCTCTGTTCTTGGACATCAGCACCTTCACGGCGACCACCGGCTCCGAGTTCCTGATCCTCATCATCGCCGCGGCCGTGCTGGGCGGCATCGGCTCGCCACGCGGAGCTGTTGTCGGAGCGCTGCTGGTTGGGGTGCTGACCGAGGTCGGCGCTGCGTACTGGAATCCTGAGCTCAAGGACGTGCTCGCGTTCGGAGTCCTGATTGCGGTCCTGCTGATTCGACCGCAGGGCCTGTTCAAGCAACTCGCTACCGAGCGGGCGATCGTCCGGTGAGCGCCGCGACGCAGTACTACATCGCGACGATCCTCGTCTATATCTGCGTCGACGTGATCGCGTGCTGGGGGCTTGATCTGCAGTTCGGCGTGACCGGCGTCCTGAACTTCGCGTTCGTCCTCTTCCAGGCGGTCGGCGCGTACACCGCGGCGATGCTCAGCCTCGGTCCTTCGAGCACCAGCGGCGGCTTTCAGCAATACCTCGTCGGGCTCAAGCTGCCGTTCCCACTGCCGATCCTGGGCGCGATGCTCGTCGGCGCCGCACTATCCGGCGTTGTCGGACTGATCACGTTGCGGCGCCTGCGCTCGGATTACCAGGCGATGGTGATGCTGGTCATCTCCGTGGTCGCCACGGTGATCGCGGAATCCGTCATCGGTCTCGCCAACGGAACGGCCGGCCTTGCGCTGATTCCGAACCCCGCCCAGAGCCTGAGCTCCCTCAACCACGAGACTCAGACCTGGGTGTTCGTCGGGCTCTGCGCGGTGCTGACGTTGATCGTCGGCATCGTTATGTACGCGCTGGTCTACTCCCCCTACGGACGCGTCCTGCGCGGTGTGCGGGAGAACGAGGCGGCCATCGAGGCGATGGGACGCAACTCGACCAAGGCACGGCTGCAGGTGTTCGTGATCGGGGGTATGTTCGGCGCGCTCAGCGGAGCGCTGCTGGCGGAGTTCATCGGCGCGTGGGCTCCGAGCGAGTGGGTGTATCCCGAAACGTTCGTGTTCTTCACCGCGGTGATCGTAGGGGGTCGCGGCTCCGTATCCGGGGTGGCGCTCGGCGCCGCGCTCGTGGGGGTCGGCGTGCAACAGGCCGTTCAGTACCTGCCGATCGGAGGTGATCCGATCGTGCTGGCATCACTTGAATGGATCATCACCGGAGTCCTCACGCTGACGTTCCTGTGGGTGCGTCCACAGGGACTGCTCCCCGAGCGCCGGCGACGGTTCCGGTCTTCGACGGTTCCGCCTGCCCGGGCGATCGACGGAGCCGTGACCTCGTGATCGAGTGCGCCGATCCCGCGTCGACGGGAGGCTGATTGTGCCCGTGCATGGCGATCCCATGCTCGTGGTCACGGGGCTTGCGAAGAGCTTTGGCGGGGTACACGCCGTCGACAGCGTCTCGCTGACGGTCCCGAGCGGGTCGCTGACCGGGATGATCGGTCCAAACGGCGCCGGCAAGTCCACCGTTCTCTCAATGATCGCCGGGTCGGTGAAGCCTGACCGCGGCTCGATCCGGCTCCAGGGCGAGGAGATCGGCGGTATGCGCTCCTACAGGGTCGCGCACCGAGGCGTCATCCGCACGTTCCAACACGCCAGCGTGTTCCCGCAGATGACCGTGCTCGAGAACGTTCTGCTCGGCGCCTCGCCATGGTATGGCGAGAACATCCTGAGCGCGCTCGCCCGACGCCGGCGATGGCGGCGTGAGGAGCGCCTGCAGATCGACCGAGGGCTCTCGCTCATCGGCCGGCTCGGGCTCTCGGACCACACGAACGCATTTGCCGGCGAGCTCAGCGGCGGCCAGAAGCGGCTCGTCGAGATCGGGCGGGCGATCATGGCCCGGCCGCGGCTGCTGCTGCTGGACGAGCCGATGGCCGGCGTCAGCAGAACGCTCGCGCCGACGATCGAGGCCCTGATCGGCGAGCTGCGCCAGGAGGGCATGACGCTGCTGTTGATCGAGCACGAGTTGGGGCTGGTCGAGCGCCTGTGCAGCCCTGTGGTCGTGCTCGCCCAGGGTCGGGTGCTGATGCAGGGAGAGATGGATGAGTGTCGCGTCAACCCCGAGGTGCGGAGGGCCTACCTTGTCGGTTAGCGAGCACTCGAGCGCGACCGCCGACGCTGCGACGGCCGGTCTTGTAATCGACTCGGTCTCGGCCGGATACGGCGGACACGTAGTCGTCCACGAGGCGTCGCTCAGCGTTGCTCCCGGGCAAATCGCCTGCATCGTGGGGCCCAACGGCGCCGGCAAGAGCACGCTGCTGCGCGCGATCACCGGAGACGCTCAGTTCGTCGGCGGGCGAGTGCTGCTGCGGGGCGAGGAGATCTCTCGCGTAGCGAGCAACCAGCTGGTTGGCAAGGGCCTTGCGTGGGTCCCGCAGCTGGATGACGTGTTCACCACGCTGACCGTACGCGAGAACCTCGAGCTCGGCGGCTACACGCTCGAGCGTCGAGCCGTCGCCGGACGCGTACAGGAGGTGCTCGAGATGTTCCCGTTGCTCGGCACGCTGTCAACCCGCGTCGCGGGCCGTCTCAGCGGAGGCGAGCGCAAGCTGCTCGCGATCGCTCGCGCGCTGATGCCGGCACCGGCTGCGGTGCTGCTCGACGAGCCAACCGCTGGGCTATCGCCGGAGATGACCGAGCTTGTCCTCGCCATGCAACTTCCGAGACTCTCACAGCTTGGCGTTGCGATCCTGCTGGTCGAGCAGCGGGCGATGGAGGCCATCTCCGTGTCGCTGCACGTCCACGTCATGGTCGGCGGAGTCATTCGCGTATCTCGCGACGCCGATAGCGTGGCTGACTGGGACGAGCTCGCGCGCCTGTTCCTCGGCGAGATCTGAACCGCCTGCCGGCCGGCTTCCCTTGGTCAGTCGCCGAGCTCGGTCCGGCGGCGGGCGACGAACTCGGCCAGCTCCTCGCGGACCGCGTCGTCGATCGGCGGCTGCTCATAGCGCTCGAGCGTCTGACGCCAGAGCTCGGACGCGCGGGCGGTCGTGTCGCGGGCGCCGCGCTTGGTCCAGCGGTCGAAGTTCTCCGTCGAGGACAGCAGCGGCCGGTAGAAGCAGTCACGGAAGCGCTCGAGCGTGTGCGCGGCGCCGAGGAAGTGACCTCCGGCCCCGACCTCGACGTGGGCGTCGAATGCGAGCGAGGCCTCGTCGATCTCCAGCGGCGTGAACTCGTGGCGCAGCTCGCGCAGCAGCTCGATGTCGACGATGAACTTCTCATAGCAGGAGACGAGCCCGCCCTCGAGCCAGCCCGCCGAGTGCATCACGAAGTTGGCGCCAGCCAGAAACGTCGGCAGCAGCGTCATCAGCGACTCGTACGCCGCCTGCGCGTCGACCGTCTGAGAGGCGTTGAGCGCCCCGCCGCCGCGCCACGGCAACCCGAAGTGACGCGCGATCTGGCCGGTGCACAGCACCCCGAGCCCGGACTCCGGCGTCCCGAACGATGGCGAGCCGGACTGCATGTCGGTGTTCGACAGGAACGAGCCGAACACGACCGGTGCGCCCGGGCGGATCAGCTGCGCCAGCGCGATCCCAGCCAGCGCCTCGGCGATCTGCTGAACGAGCGTCGCAGGCAGCGACACCGGCGACATGGCGCCCATCAGCAGAAACGGCGTGATCACCACGGCCTGACCGGCCTTCACGTACTCGAACATCGCCGCCAGCATCCGATCGTCGTAGCGCAGTGGCGAGTTGACGTTGATCAGCGAGATCGACGCCGGCGCGCGCTCGATCGCCTCGCGGCCCCCGAACAGGATCTCGCCCATCCGGATCGTGTCGGCGGCGTTCGGCCCCGAAGTGACCGACCCCATGTACGGCTTGTCGGTCAGCGTCTGGAGCGCGAACACCATGTCCAGATGCCGCGAGTCCAGCGGACGGTCCTCCGGCTCGCAGATCGTCCCGCCTGGCGAGTCGAGCTCGTCGAAGCACTGCGAGAGCTTCACGAGGTTCTCGAAGTCGGCCATCTTCGCGTCGCGTCGAACATCCCCGTCGCGCACGAATGGGCAGCCGTAGACCGGCGCGAACGCCATCCGGTCTCCGCCGATGTTCAGGCTGTGCGCCGGGTTCCGGGCCTGCAACTCGAACTCGCGCGGCGCCTTGGCGACCTGCTCGAGCACGAACTCGGGATCGAACCGCACGCAATTCTCTCCGACCACCTGCTGGCCGGCGTTGCGCAACAGCTCGACGGCGTCCGGCAGCAGGAACTCGATCCCGAGCTCTGAGACGATCCGCCGCCAGCCGCGGTCGAGAACGTCGATCGCCTCCTCGCTGAGGATCTCGTAGCGGGGCATCGCATTGACGAACACGCGGCTCTCCTCCTTGTGGTCCCGTTTGGCTTGACCTGATCGGCGAGAGCCGTAATATACCGTTCGTGGAACAAGAGTTCCAAGATCATCGGGAGCGGTCTGGCGCAGCCCACGGTGTCGCTGCCGTCGACCGCGGCGCCGATCTGCTGTTGCGCGTGCTGGAGAGCGATCAGCCGGTGGCGCTGACCGAGCTGGCGTCGGCCAGCGGGATCCCGAAGAGCACCGCCTCACGGCTACTCGGCGCGCTCGAGCGCCGCGGCCTCGTCGAGCAGGACGGGAGCCGCGGGCGGCTGCGGCCCGGTCCGGCGATCCTGCGAGTCGCCGAGCGTGGCATGCTCCAGCGCAACCTCGTCGAGCTTGGCGGCGACGCGCTGGATGTGCTCAGCCAGGCCAGCGGCGAGACGATCAACCTCGCCGTGGCCGGCCGCGGCGGGGTGGAGCACGTCGCCCAGGTCGAGGGCCGGCACTTCCTCGGGGCCGGCCAGTGGCTCGCGCGCACGGTCGAGTACCACTGCTCCGCGAACGGCAAGGTGTTCCTGGCTTTCGGCAGGGCACCGCTCCCGCAGCCGCCGCTGACCGCGCACACGAAGCGCACGCTGACTCAGCTTGCGCCGTTGCGGGCGGAGCTTGCACGGGTGCGGCGCGAGGGGTTCGCATCCGCGATCGACGAGCTCGAGTTGGGACTCGCCGCGATCGCCGCTCCGGTCCGCGGCGAGCGCGGTGACGTGGTCGCCGCGCTCAGCATCTCCGGGCCGACGCTGCGGATGACACCCGGGCGGATCGGAGAGCTCAAGGAAGTTCTCATAAAACAGGGGCTGACGCTCGGCGCCCGCCTCGGCTACCAGCAAGGAGTGAACGCGGCATGACCGACGAGGAGATCCTTCAACTGCTCTACGAAGAGACGCTCGTGGGCAACGCCCCGGTTGTCAGCGACGGCGTCAACGCGGGGCTCGAGCAGGGGATCGAGCCCGAGACGATGCTCTACGACGCGCTGATCCCGTCGCTGGAGGAGGTCGGCGCGCGGTTCGAGCGCGGCGACTACTTCGTGCCGGAGATGCTGATCGCCGCGCGCGCGATGCAGGGCGCGCTGGACATCCTGCGGCCACTGCTGGCCGAGAGCGGCAACACCGGCCTCGGGACGTTCCTGATGGGCACAGTCAAGGGCGACGTGCACGACATCGGCAAGAACCTCTGCAACATCATGCTCGAGGGAGCGGGCTTCACCGTCATCGATCTCGGCGTGAACGTCGCGCCCGAGCGATTCGTCGAGCAGATCGAGGAGCGCAATCCCGACATCGTCGGCTTCTCGGCGTTCCTGACGACCACGATGCCGATGTTCAAGGCCAACATCAACGCGATCCAGAAAGCCGGGCTTCGCGACCGGGTGATCGTGATGGTCGGCGGCGCCCCGGTGACCCAGGAATACGCGGACGCGGTCGGTGCCGACGGCTATTCCGCCGACGCCTCCTCGGCCGTCAAGAAGGCGAGAGAGCTGCTGCAACTGCGTCGCGCCCAGGTTCCGGCGTGATCGCGAGCGCACTCCTTCCCGCACCGGGACGGCCCGCGTGAGCGCGGCGCCGCGACTGCTCGCCGCCGCAGAGCACCTCGTCAAGGGGCCGATCTGGGGTTGTGAGATGTGCGGCCAGTGCGTGCTGCACTCGACCGGCCTGACCTGCCCGATGACCTGCCCGAAGACGCTGCGCAACGGACCATGCGGCGGCGTGCGCGCAGACGGCAACTGCGAGGTCAAGCCCGAGATGCGCTGCGTCTGGGTGAACGCCTACGAGCGCTCCGAACGCCTGCCGGCCTGGCGCGGCCACATCGATCACCTCCGCCCGCCGGTCGACAACAGCTTGAAGGGCACATCCTCCTGGCTGAACCTGATCAGCGGCCGTGACCGGCGCACCCCGGCGGGATGGCCGACCCAGAGCGATGGCCACGTTTGAGCAGAAGCTGGCGCGCCGGTCGTTCGTGGTGACGGCCGAGATGCCGGTGATCGACGGCGGCGGTCGCGCCGACGTGCAGCGCCACCTGGAGCCGATGGCCCCCTACGTCGACGCCTTCAACGCCACCGACAACCCCTCGGCCCACGCGCACTGCTCGCCGCTCGCGGTCTCGCTGGCGCTCAGCCAGGAGGGCGCCGAGCCGATCATGCAGTTGGCCTGCCGCGATCGCAACCGGCTGGCGCTGCAGGCCGAGCTGATGGGCGCCGCGATGCACGGGATCGTCAACGTCTCGTGCATGACCGGCGACGACGTCAGCGCCGGCGACGAGCCCGAGACCCGGCGCGTGTTCGACCTCGACTCGACCCAGCTGATCACGCTCGCGCGCGTCCTGGACGGCGGCCGCTACCTGTCGGGCCGCGCGATCGAGCCCAAGCCGCACTTCTTCATCGGGGCGGTCGAGAACCCTGGCACGCCACCGTTCGAATACCGGCTCCGGCGCGCGGCGAAGAAGCTGGCCGCCGGGGCGAGCTTTCTGCAGCTGCAGCTCTGCTACCGCCCGCAGCTGCTCGAGTCCTTCATGCGAGCCGCCCACGACACGGGTCTGAGCGAGCGATTGGCGCTGATCCCGTCGATCTGCATCCTGCGCTCGGTCGGCGGCATCCGGTTCGTCGCCACGCGGGTGCCCGGCATCGACGTCCCGGGCGAGCTTCTCAGGCGCGTCGAGCAGGCCGCCGATGCCGAGGAGGAGTGCTTCGAGATCTCGCATGAGCTGGCCTCGCATGCGCTGTCGCTCCCCGGCGTCGCCGGCCTGCACTTCATCTCGTTTCGCAAGGACGCCGGGATCGCGAAGCTGTGCGCCCGGCTCGGAATCCCCACCAGACTCGAAAGGGAACCCCATGGAGACAGTGCTCCGGTCGCGGTCTAGGACCGTCACGATCGGCCCGCAGCAGCCGTTCTGCGTGATCGGCGAGCGGATCAACCCGACCGGTCGCAAGACGTTCGCCGAACAGCTGCGCGCCGGCGAGCTCTCGACCGTGACCGACGACGCGATCGCACAACTCGCCGCCGGTGCCGACGTGCTGGACGTGAACGCTGGAATCCCGCTCGTCGACGAGCCGGAGTTGCTCAAGGCAATGCTGCGGACCGTTCAGGAGGCCGTCGAGGTCCCGATCTGCATCGACTCCTCGGTGATCGAGGCGCTGGAGGCGGGCCTGTCCGTGTACGAGGGCCGCGCGCTGGTCAACTCGGTCACCGCCGAGGATGAGCGGCTCGAGGAGATCCTCCCGCTGGTCGCCGCCCACGATGCCGCCGTGATCGGCCTCGCCAACGACGAGACCGGGATCCCCGAGACCCCCCAGAAGCGCCTGGAGTGCGCGCGCAAGATCGTCAACGCCGCCGGCGACCATGGGATCGAGTCTCACGACGTCATCATCGACCCGCTGGCGATGACCGTCGGCGCCGACACCGAGGCGGTCACGACCACGCTCCAGACGATCAGCCTGATCCGCGACGAGCTCGGCGTGAACATGTGTCTCGGCGCATCGAACGTGTCGTTCGGGCTCCCGGAGCGCCACATGCTGAACGCCGCATTCCTGCCGATGGCGATGGCAGCGGGGCTGACCAGCGCGATCATGTCGACGGCCGTGATCTGCGTCCAGGCGGTCCGGGCGGCGGACCTGCTGCTCGGCCACGATCCGTGGGGCGCGAGCTGGATCGCGGCGCACCGCGCGCGCCAGGCGGAGCGCAAGGAGGCGTTCGCCGGAGGATGAGCGCCCAGGCCCGCCATCGCGAGCTCGCCGAGCCCCAAACGCGCCCCGACGACGGCGCGCAGCGGGTCCGGGTGAAGTTCATGCCCGACGGCGCGGAGGTCCGCGTCCCGAGCGGGACGCCCGTGTTCGACGCCGCCAGCTGGAACGGGATCGCGATCGACTCCACCTGCGGCGGGCACGGCACCTGCAAGAAGTGCAAGGTGCGGATCGTCGAGGGCGAGGCGCCGATCGACCGGCTCGACCCCCGGGCGTTCAGCGCTGAGGAGCTGCGCGACGGCTGGCGGCTTGCCTGCCGAGCCGGCGCTCGCGGAAACCTGGTCGTGGAGGTCCCGCCACTCCAGACGCGCCCGAAAGCCGCGCTCGCAGGAGTCGGCCGGCACGTGATCCTGCGCCCAGCGGTGCAGAAGCGCCACGTGATGCTCGACGAGCCGACGATGGAGGACCAGCGCTCCGACCTTCAGCGCCTGCTCGACGCGATCGATGACCTGGAGCCGACCGCCTCGCTTGAAGTGCTGCGCGAGCTGGGCCCGACGCTGCGGCGCAGCGCGTTCGACGTGACCGCGGTGATCGTCGACGAGGAGCTGATCGACGTCGAGCCCGGCGACACGACCGGCCGCCGCCACGCGATCGCGTTCGACATCGGCACCACCTCGGTCGTCGCGACGCTGCTGGACCTGGACAACGGCCAGCCGCTCGCCGTCACCTCGATGCTCAACCGTCAGCAGCCGCACGGCGCCGACGTGATCACGCGAATCTCCGCGACGATGATCGACGCGCAGGCGCTGACGCTTCTGCGGACCCGGGTCCACGAGACGATCGCCGAGCTGGTCGGCGAGGTCTGCGCCGAGGGTGGCGTCGAGCCGCTCGAGGTCTACGAGATCACGGTCTGCGGCAACGCGACGATGCTCTCGCTCGCGCTCGGGATCGACCCGGAGCCACTGTCGATGGCTCCGTTCGTGGTCAGCACGCACGACTACGGAACGCTGCGAGCCGCCGACTTCGGCGCCCCGGTCCACCCACGCGCGCCCGCGTTCCCGTTCCCGTCGCTCGGCGCGTACGTCGGCGGCGACATCGTCGCCGGGATGCTCGCCACCGGGTTGACGCGTGATCGCCGTCTGCGCCTGTTCATCGACGTCGGGACCAACAGCGAGATCGCGCTCGGTTCGGCGGACCGGGTGCTGGCGACCGCCGCGCCCGCCGGGCCGGCGTTCGAGGCGGCGCAGATCAGGTGCGGGATGCGCGCCTCGCACGGCGCGATCGAGTCCGTGCGGATCGCAGGCGACGAGCTCGAGCTCGGCGTGATCGGCGACGCCGACCCGATCGGGATCTGCGGCTCGGGCCTGGTCGACGCCGTCGCCGAGCTGGTCCACTGCGGCCTGCTCGACCATTCCGGCAGGTTCGTCCCCGACGACCAGGCGGCCGAGCTTCACCCCGGCCTCTCCCCCCGCCTGACGAGGATCGGCGAGGAGCGCGTGTTCGTGCTCGCGCGGCGCGGCGAGGACGCCGCGGACTCGGTGTTCGTCTCGCAGCGTGACATCCGCGAGCTGCAGTTCGCCAAGGCCTCGATTGCCACCGGCTGGGGGATCCTGATGCGGGAGCTCGGCGTCGAGTTGGACGAGATCTCGCAGGTGCTGCTGGCCGGCAGCTTCGGCGCCTACCTGACGCCGCTCAGCGCCGTGCGGATCGGCCTGGTCCCGAGGCTCGCGCTGCCGCGGATCGTGTCGGCGGGCAACGTCGCCGGAGAAGGGGCCAAGATCGCCGCGCTCAGCGCTCGTGAACGGGCCGAGGCGCTGTCGATCCTGCGCGAGGTCGAGTACGTCGAGCTGTCGGGGCGCGCGGACTTCAACGACGCGTTCATCGACCAGCTCGCGTTCCCGGGCTGATGGGCAACCCTGCCACCGGGCGCGCCGCGGTCCTCGCCTGCGGCGCGCTGGCCGCCGACGTCCGCCGCGTAGCGCGCGGCCGCGGCTGGGAGATCGACGTGCTCCCGCTCCCGGCGCTGCTGCACAACCGGCCCCAGCTGATCGCCCCGGCGCTCGCCGACGCGCTCGCGAAGCTCCAGGCGCGCTACGAGCGGATCGCGGTCGCGTACGGCGACTGCGGCAGCTACGGGGCGATCGACGAGCTGCTCGAGGCGGCCGGAGTTCGGCGCCTGGCCGCCGAGAACTGTTACGAGCTGTTCGCCCGCGACGAGGTGCGCTCAGCCCTCGCGGAGCAGCCCGGCACGTACTTCCTGACCGACTTCCTCGCGCGCACCTTCGAGCACACGGTCGTACGCGAGCTGGGTCTCGACCGCCACCCAGAGCTGCGCGACTCCTACTTCGGCAACTACACCCGGATCGTGTGGCTGGCGCAGCGGCCGACGCCCGCCACCCGCGCGGCGGCGCGCTCTGCCGCCGCGCGGGTCAACCTGCCGCTCGAGGAGATGCAGGTCGGAACCGGAGCGCTCGAGCGCGAGCTGGAGCGGCTGCTCGACGGTCCTGGGTGAGCAGCGTCGGCGGGTCAGGCCAACGCGATCCGCTCAATCACGTCCGCTCCTCGTCGCCGGCATCCGGCGATCCCGTCGCCGAGGTCCCGCCGGGAGCGGTGGCACCCACATCCATCGCCTCGGCCAGCAGCGTCGCCACGTCGGCGACCCGCAGCTGCTCGCCCGCCCCCTGGACGCCGTCGTCGAGCATCACGGTGCAGAACGGACAGGCGACGGCCAGCGTGCCGGCCCCGGTGGCGGCCGCCTCGTGGACGCGCGCATCGTTGATCGGCGTCCCGCGCTCCTCCATCCACATGTGGGCGCCGCCGGCGCCACAGCAGAATGTGGCCCGCCGTGAGCGCTCCATCTCGACGGGCCGGCCGACGGCAGCGACAAGCTCGCGCGGCTCGTCGAGGACGTCGTTGTGGCGCGCGAGGTAGCACGAGTCGTGGTATGTGATCGCCAGCGTCTCATCGCGCGCGGGCTTCAGCCGCCCCTCCCCCACGAGCTGCGAGAGCAGCTGCGAGTGGTGCACGACCTCGTAGTCGCCGCCGAAGTCCGGGTACTCGTTGGCGAGCGTGTTGAAGCAGTGCGGGCAGTTGGCGACGATCTTGTGCACGCCCGCCCCGTTGAGCGTCTCGACGTTCTGCTGCGCGAACTCCTGGAAGACGTACTCGTTGCCGATCCGCCGGGCGGGATCGCCGGTGCAGCTCTCGCGCGGACCCAGGATCGCGAAGTCGACTCCGGCTGCCTTCAGCAGACGCGCCGTCGCCTCGGCGGTCCGCTTCGCGCGCTCGTCGAACGAGGTCGCGCACCCAACCCAGTAGAGGTACTCCGGCGCCGGGTCGCCGGGCTCGAGAACCCGTACCCCCAGCTCGACGGCCCAGTCGGCGCGCTCTGACTGCGCGCGTCCCCATGGGTTCGAGGCCCGCTCGACGTCGCGCAGCATCGGCTCCGCCTCGGCCGGGAAGCTCGACTCGACCATCACCAGGTGGCGGCGCAGGTCGACGATGTGGTCGATGTGCTCGATCGTCACCGGGCACGCCTGCACGCAGGCGCCGCACGTGACGCAATCCCAGACGGACTCCTCGGGGACGGCGTCGGGGACCAGCGGCTGCTCACCCCCCGCGAGCACCGCGTCGCGCAAGCCCATGATCAAGAGCTTCGGCGAGAGCAGCTTGCCGGTCGCGAACGCGGGACACGCGTCCTGACAGCGCCCGCACTCGGTGCAGGAGGCCGTGTCGAGCACCTGCTTCCAGGTGAGGTCGGCGGGCTTGCCGGCCCCGAACCGGAGATCCTCGTCGGTCTCCCCCTCGCCGGGCTCGAACCGCAGCGGCTCCAGACGGCCGCCGGCGCCGGTTCGCTTGAACCAGACGTTCGGCGCGGCCGTGAAGATGTGCAGGTGCTTGGAACCCGGCAGGTAGGCGAGAAACGCGAGGATCGTCAGCACGTGAATCCACGCGAACACGCGCTCGGCCACCTTCGTCCCCTGGCCGCCGCCGAACAGGTGCGACAGGGCACGGGAGATCGGTGTCCAGGATGCCGGCCAGTCGTTGATCCCAAGCGCGATCCGGCTCGCGTGCCACAGCAGCAACGAGATCACGATCGTCGCGATCAGGCCGAGGATCAGGTCGGCCTCGCCGAGGTGGGATCCCTCAAACCGGCGTGGACGCTGGACCTTGCGGATCCACAGGGCGGCCAGCACACCTACCAGCACGAGCGCACAGGACACATCGACCAGCAATGCGTACCAGCCCTGATGGCCGAGCCATGGAAGCGTCGAGGTCCTGTCGGTCACCCCGATCAGCGCGATCAGGATCGTCGGCAGCAGCACCATGAAGCCCCAGAAGATGAAGGCGTGCATCAGCCCCGGTCCGGGGCGCGCCAGCAGCTTGCGCTGGCCCAGCACGATGCTCACCTCGTTGCGCGCACGGGCGCCGATGTCGCCCGATCGCGCTGCCGGGCGGGCGGCGCGCATCAGGCCGATCAACCGTCGCGACCGGAACACGAAGATCGTGGCGCTCGCCGCGACGGCGGCCGCGAGCAGCAGTGCGGCGATCGGCGAGGCTATGCCCCCCTCGCCTTTCTGATCTGGGCGCATACGGCCGGCAGGACCTCGTGCAGGTCTCCGATCACGCCGTAGTCGGCGCTTGCGAAGATCGACGCCTCGCCGTCGGCGTTGATCGCCAGCAGCTTCTTGGCGCCCTTGCAGCCGGCCATGTGCTGGGTCGCGCCGCTGATCCCGCAGGCGATGTACAGCTCGGGCGACACCTTCGTGCCGGTCTGGCCGACCTGGTCGGAGTGCGGGCGCCAACCCGCGCTCGTCACCGCACGCGAGCAGCCGACCGCGCCGTCGAGCAGCGCCGCCAGCTCCTCGATCACGGCGAACCCCTCAGAGGAGCCGACACCGCGCCCGCCGGAGACGACGACCGGCGCGTCGGTGAGCGAGATCCCGCCGGTCGCGGCTTCGATGCGCTCGGTGACGCGCACCGGCGCGTCCGCCGCTGGCGCCAGGGCGCGGGGGGGCGTCGTGAACGGCTGCGCCGTGACCGCATGCGGCGCGACCGTCGCCAGCAGCGGCGAGCCGTGGACCAACGCCTCCTCCAGGAGGCTCCCACCCCAGCGCACGCGCGTGACGCGCGCCGGATCCCCGAGCGTCACGGCCGTGCAGTTCGCCGCCATCGGCAGATCGAGCAGCGCGCCGACGTGCGCGAGCAGCTCGTTGCCGCGCTCGGTGCCTGGCGCCAGCACCGCCCGAGGGCTGCGCTCGCTCACCTCCTCGGCGATCGCCGCCGCCCACGCCGCGGGCGCGTAGGACCCCTGCACCGTGATCGCGTCGAGATCGCCGTGAAGCGCAGCCGCGAGCGCCGACGCCTGCTGGGAGAGCTCGTCGTCGGCCTCGAAGGCGAAGAGCAGGATCCCGCTCACAGCAGTCCCAGCTCGCCGAGCACTCCGACGATCGCGGCCGCCGCCGGCGCCCCGCTGCCGAGCATCTGCGCCTGCTTGCCGGACCCCTCGGGCAGCGCCAGCCGCACCATCTGAAGCCGCGCCTGCACTCCCGCCGGCCGCGTTGCCTGGAGAGGCTTTCGCTTGGCCCGCAGCCGACCCGGCACCGACGCGTAGCGCGGCAGGTTCAGCCCCTCCTTCACCGACACCACCGCCGGCAGCGGAAGCTCGTACACGTCGCGGCCGCCGTCGGTCTCCTGCTCGCAGCGGATCTGGCCGTCAGCCACGGTGATCCCCTTCACTCCGGTGACGACCGGGAGCCCGAGCGCATACGCGACTCGGATCGCGACCTGGTAGTCGCACGAGTCGGCCGCCTCGTTTCCGAACAGCAGCAGATCGAACGGCTCGCTCTGGGCGCGAACGGCCGTGACGATCGCCGCAGCCGTCGCCTGCGGATCCCACTCCTCCCCTTCGGTGAGGAGATGGATCGCCCGGTCGACGCCGATCGCCATCATGTCGCGGAGCTGCTCCTCGGCCTCGGCTGGACCGAGCGCCAGCACGGTGCTGGCACCGCCGTGCTGCTCCACCAGCCGCACCGCCTCCTCGGCGCCGCACTCCTCGTGCGGGCTGACGGTGAAGCCAAGGTGGCGTGTCGAGATCGCGCGGGCGTCGTCGCTCAGCACAATCCTGCCGCCGGTCAGCGGCACTCGCTTGACGCAGACGAGGATGTTCATCGGCACCCGCCCCTCGAACCGCGACTACGAGCGGACCCGCGCGTTCTCGGGGTCAAAGATCGCGGTCGCGTCGGCGCTGGCGACGGTCACCGGATAGCGCTCGCCCATGTACTGCACGGACAGCTCGGCGCTGACCACGGCGTGCTCGGGCGGCAGGTAGCTCATCAGGATGTGCTTGCCGACCGACGGCCCCGCGCCCGCGCTGGTCACGTACGAGCGTCTGCCCTTGCGATCCACCAGCGGCTCGCCGTCGCGCGTGAGGATCGGCTCCTTGCCGAGCATGTAGCGCTTGACGCCGCTCGAGGATGTGTGCTCATCGACCGTCAGCGCGCACATCCGCGCGGCCGGCTCCTCGTCGCGGTGGCGGACGTGCGCCTGCTTGCCGATGAAGTCCTGCTCCTTGACCGGGCCCCACGCCATCCCGGCCTCGACCACGTTGAAGTCCGCCTCGAGCTCCGCCCCATAGGCGCGATAGCACTTCTCCAGACGCCCTGTGGTTCCGTACACGCCGATCCCGGACGGGATGATCCCGTGCGGCCTCCCGGCCTCGGCGACGATGTCCCACAGCCGCGCGCCCTGCTCGAACGGGACGTAGAGCTCCCAGCCGAGATCGCCGACGTAGGAGATCCGGGACGCCAGCACCTGGAGCGGCCCGACCTCGAGCATCCGGCAGCGCGCGAACGGAAACCCCTCGTGCGACACGTCGTCGCTCGTCAGGGAGGCGAGGATCTCGCGCGCACGGGGACCCCACAGGCCGAGTGTCGCCCAGGAGTTCGTCTGGTCGTGCAGCTGGGCGGACCCGTCGGCCGGCAGGTGGTCGGAGAACCACTTGATGTCCGAGCCGCCGTGCGCGGCGCCGGTGACCACGCGGAAGATCTGATCGGTCAACCGCATGATCGTCAGGTCCTGCTTGAAACCGCCGCTCGCCGTCAGCAGCGGCGTGTACACCACGCGGCCGACCGGGACGTCCATCTGGCGCATCGCCAGCGACTGGCAGACGTCGAGCGCGGACGGGCCGGCGATGTCGAAGATCGAAAACGCGCTGAGGTCGATCATCGCGGCTCGGTCTCGCATCGCCAGGTGCTCGGCGTTGATGATCGGCGACCACCAGCGCGACTCCCACTCGGCCTCGCGCCGGCCACACCGCTCGCCATACTCCTCCAGCAGGCCGGCGTTGGAGTCGTACCAGTGCGGACGCTCCCAGCCGGCGGTCTCGTAGAACACCGCCCCGAGCGTCTGCTCGCGCGCGTAAAACGGCGAGCACCGCACGTCCCGATCGGACTCCCACTGCTCGGATGGGTGGACGATCCCGTACATCTTGTTGAATCCCTCGCACGCCCTGGACACGACATGCCGGCGTGTCTTCTGGCACGGGTAGGCCCGCGCGATGTCCGACTCATGGACGTCGATCTCCGACTCGCCGTGCACGATCAGCTCCGCGATTGTCTTGCCGGTGCCGGGCCCCTCCTTGATCCAGATCGCGGCGGCGGACCACAGCCCGCCCACCTCCGGCGTCTCGCCGACCAGCGGCATCCCGTCGAAGGTCACCGACAGCACGCCATTGATCGCGTACTTCACGCCGACGCTCTCGTCGCCGACGATCTCCGGCATCAGCTCGAGCGCGATCTCCATCTGCGGATCGAAGTCGGCCTGCGTGAACGGCATCTCGGTCGGGCTCAGCGCCGACTCCTCGATCGACGGGATCTCATCCGCCTCGAGCGCAATCGGGCGATGCGCGTAGGACCCGATCTCCAGCCCCGTTCCCTCCTGGCGCTCGTACATGTTGTTGTCCATGTCGCGGACGATCGGGTACTCGATCATGCCGGTGGTGTCGGCGAACCGCGGCGCCGGCCCGATGTCGATCATCTGGTGGATCATCGGTGTGAGCGGGATCGATGCGCCCGCCATCCGGGCCAGCCGCGGGCTCCATGCGCCGCACGCGATCACCAGGCGCTCGCACTCGACCTCCCCGCGAGTGGTGCGCACGCGGCGCACGCGCCCCCCTTCGACGTCGATCCCGAGCACCTCCATGTTGGCCGCGACCGTCAGGCCCTGCTCGATCGCCCGCTCGCGCATGATCGTACCCGCCCGCAGCGAGTCCACGACCCCGGCGCCGGGCGTGTGGAAGCCGGCGAGGATCAGCTGCTCGTCGATGAACGGCACCAGCCGCTTGACCTCGTCGGGCGTGATCAGCGACACCGGCTCGATCCCCCACGAACAGGCCGACGCCATCCGCCGGTTCAGCTCTGCGATCCGCTCCTGCGTGCGCGCGATCTCGATCCCGCCGCACTCGATGTACACCCCCAGCTCCTTGTACTGGCGCATGCTCTCCAGCGTCAGCAGCGTCATCTCCTTGTTGTGGTCGACCGGGAAGATGAAGTTCGACGCGTGGCCGGTCGAGCCCCCAGGGTTGGGCAGCGGGCCCTTGTCGAGCAGCATCACGTCCGTGTCCCCGAGCCTGCACAGGTGGTGGGCGAGGCTGTTCCCGACGATCCCCGCGCCGATGATCACCGTGCGCTGGGTGGACGGAAGCTGTCGGGCAGCGGCGCTCACGCCCGTGATATATCAGACCGCTGGAAGCGCTGTCGGCTCCTCACTCGATCCCGAGCCTGTCCAGCAGCCGCTCGTCGGCGCGCCAGTGGCGGCGCACCCGGACCGACAGGCCGAGGTGCACGCGGTTGCCCAGCTCTCGCTCGATCGCGCGGCGAGCCCCGACGCCGATCGACTTGATCATCCGGCCCCCGGCCCCGATCAGGATTCCCTTCTGCGACTCGGTCTCGACGAGCAGCACAGCCTCGATCCTCACCAGGTCCGACCGCGAGGAGTCGATCGACTCGATCTCGACCTCGACCGCGTGCGGCACCTCCTCCCGCGTGCGCGACAGGACCTGCTCGCGCACCAGCTCGGCGAGCACCGCGCTCTCGGACTGGTCGGAGTGCTGGCCGGCGGCGAAGTAGAACGGCCCGGCCGGCAGCATCGCCACGAGGTGCTCGACGAGCTCGGGCACGCCGGCGCCGGTGCGCGCGGACACAGGGAACAGTTCCCCGGCGATCCCCAGCGCCGCGGCGTCTTGCAGCGTCTGCGCGACTCTCGGGCGAGGGGCGCGGTCGACCTTGTTGACGGCGATCACCACCGGCACAGGCGATCGGGCGAGCAGCGATGCGATGAACCGGTCGCCCGGTCCGAGCCCCTGCTCGGCGTTGACGAGCATCAGGCAGCCGTCGGCATCGGCCAGCTCGTGCTCGACGCGGCGCTGCATCCGCTCGGTGAGCGCGTCGCGGGGCCGCTGCACACCCGGCAGGTCGACCAGCACCAGCTGCCAGTCAGCGCCGGTGGCAACGGCCCGGATTGCGCGGCGGGTCGTCTGCGGCTTGTCGGAGACGATCGCCACATGCGCGCCTACGATTGCGTTGGCGAGCGTCGACTTGCCGACATTCGGCCGCCCGGCGAGCGCGAGGAACCCCGAGCGCGTCGCGCGGGCGTCTCGCTCGCTCACCTGACCCAGCGCATCAGCTCGGCCTGGAGCGCCAGCATCTCCCCGTCGTCGGACTCGTGGTCCATCCCGGTGAGGTGAAGCGAGCCGTGGACGATCGCCTCGCGCACATCGCTCGTGTGCTCGGGGCATATGAGCACGTCGCCGAGCTCGCGTGGGCCGGCGGCGGCCCCGGACTCGTCGACGCCGAACGACAGCACGTCGGTCGCCGCGTCGACGGCGCGGTGCGCGCGGTTGAGGCTCCGGATCCGCTCGGTATCGACGAACTCGACCGCGACGTGGCCGGCGTCGATCCCGGCGGAGGCCAGCGCCAGCTGGCACAGCTCGCGTACCTCCAGCAGGCTCGGCCCGCCGTTGCCGAGGCGGTCGATACCGATCACCTCGATGTCGATCCCGAGCCCACTCACTCCGGCACCGCACTAGCCCGCCGCGCGTGTCGAGTGGTCCGCCGCCCGCAGCTCAGGCGTGCCTCGCTCCGCGTGCTCGGTGTAGGCGGCGACGATCCGCCTGACGAGCCTGTGGCGCACCACGTCCTCCTCGCCGAAGTGCACGAACTCGATCCCCTCGACCCGGTTCAGGATCTCGCCGACGACGACGAGCCCGGAATTCTGTCCGTCCGGCAGGTCGATCTGGGTGATGTCCCCGGTGACCACCATCCGGGAGTTGAATCCGAGCCGGGTGAGGAACATCTTCATCTGCTCCGGGCTCGTGTTCTGCGCCTCGTCGAGGATGATGAAACTGTCGTTCAGCGTGTTGTGGGTCAACAGAAAGTCGTCGGTGACGTAGAGCGAATCTGCAGCCGCGATCCGGATGCAGACGGTCTCCGCCTCGCCCGCCGGCTCGATCGCGTCGATGTAGCGCATTGGCCGCCCGCCGCCGGCGCTCGTGTAACGATCGAGTTTGCGGCTCAGCCGGAATGGCTCGACGCCCGCCGGAAGGCGGATGCCGACGACGAAGACGTCGCGCCGATGGTGCACCGGCCGTCCGTTGGCAACCCCCGGAGGGCGCCCCTTCGCCGGACGCCGTCGCGCGTACGCGACCCCGCCGAGGGAACGAACCAGGTACACGATGTCGTCCCTCAGAGTCTCCGAGCAGGTTGAGTACTGGATGCGACAAGTTCGACCCGCCTGTATGACCGGCCCTCCATCACTGTCGAGTAGACCCTGCAAGAGCGCGATCCGCACGTCCGGGGAGTTGTGCAGGTACGGCTCGGGGATGAACTTTGTGTGCGATCTGGTGCCGGCGAGCCCGAGCTCTCGAACGGCGCTCATCACCGGGTTGGCTACGATCACCCCACCGCGGTGACCATGGGCGTGCCGCAGCACGTAATTGGGGCCGCCCTTCGCCCGCAGCTCGATCCCGTCGAGCCGCTCCTCGAGGGCCACCACGAGCTCGTAGTCGATGGTGGCGAACGTCGGTGTGGTCGATCCCGTAAGACATCCGTCGCCGAGCAGCAGACCGAGTGCGTAGGCATCGATGGGAACCTCGCGGGCCGGGAACATGGCTGGCGCGGACAGCAGCGGCAGCTGGAAGCGGTGCAGGTGGGCTCGCCTGAGCTTGCCGATCATTTCCCTCGTCTCGAGCACACGGCCGCCCGTTCCGCGCGCTTGATCCTCGGGCGTGAACACGCGCCAGAGGTGCTCGCCGCAGCACACTGTGCTCGCCCCGTCCTGGGTGCGGACTCGGTAAACGGGCCTGCGGCCTTGTGGGTAAACGCCGAGTACCGGCGTGGGCTCGCCGCTCGACCCGACGACCACGTCTCCGACCCGCAGACCGCCGATCGGGCGGAATCCGTCAGGAGTCAGGACTGGTCGGTTCAGCGGTTGGGCACGCCCACGCATGAACGCGAGCGGCGCGACCTCGATCACCCCGCGCTCCAGATGCGCGCTGACCCGCTCGGGCTCGAGCATGTCGTGGAGCGC
>Ga0075021_10000389_pt1 | contig 23591 bp, 18 predicted proteins | sample ColStrG_CSR_2012_FD_72749 | JGI IMG/M metagenome (GOLD analysis project Ga0075021, IMG submission 72749) | Freshwater sediment microbial communities in response to fracking from Pennsylvania, USA - Cold Stream Run_MetaG_CSR_2012 | ecosystem: Environmental > Aquatic > Freshwater > Creek >...
TGGTTGGGGAGGTCGCCATATGGCACACGATGACGCCCTCTTCCAATTGGGGATGGACTTGGAAATTGGTTCAAGCACCGCCCAAAAGGAAGAACATGGATCACGCGCAGACGTAGCGCTTCAGGATCGCAAGGACTACTTCGTTGAACGCGACGGCGTTCGTTTTGCCGGAACTCACCTTTTAGTCGATCTATTCGGTGCCCGGCGGCTTGATGATCTGGCGCATATCGAAACAACGCTTCGGCGTTGCATTGATGTGGCCGGCGCGACGTTGCTGCATATCCATCTGCACCACTTCACCCCCAATGGCGGGGTCAGCGGTGTGGCTGTGCTTAGCGAATCGCATATCAGTATTCATAGCTGGCCAGAGGCCAACTATGCCGCGCTGGACATCTTCATGTGTGGAGATGCCCGGCCGGAGCTCGCAGTCCCCGTGCTGCGCGAGGCGTTCGATGCCGACCAGGTGGTCGTCAAGGAGCACCTGCGCGGCAAGGAGATGAGCACCTTGGCTTGGGCAGCTTCGGCTGCCAACGACAGGCCGGCCCTGGTGCCGGTCGAGTTCGCGGTTGCCTGAACCCAGGTGGCCAACAGGAAAAATGGGGCGGGTCGATTCGGCCCGCCCTTTTTCACCTTGCCAAACCAAGTCGCCAGTTCCCGGGCGCAGTGCCAGCCGACGAGGGCCCAGAGCCATGACCCGTTGGTTCGAAGAAACGCTCTATCCCAGCTGGGGCCAACGGCTGCGGGTGGACAAGGTGCTGTTCGAGGACACAACCTCGCATCAGCATCTGGTCATCTTCGAGAACGCCAGCCACGGCCGCGTGATGATGCTCGACGGCGCGGTGCAGGTGACGCTGGCGGACGAATTCGTCTACCACGAGATGATGGCGCACGTTCCGCTGTTCGCGCTTGCCGAGCCCAAGCAGGTGCTGGTGATCGGCGGCGGCGATGGCGGCATCTTGCGCGAGGTTCTCAAACACAAATCAATCGGCCAGGCGGTGCTGTGCGAGATCGATCGCGCTGTTGTCGATCTGTCGCTGAAGCATTTTCCTGAAATCTCGGCCGGCGCTTTCGGCAACCCGCGCGCCGAGATCGTGATCGCCGACGGCCTCGAATTCGTGGCCAAGACAGATCGGCGGTTCGACGCCATCCTCGTGGATTCGACCGATCCACAGGGCCCTGGCGCCGTGCTCTTCACCAAGTCCTTTTATGACGACTGCCGTCGGTGCCTGAACAAGGGTGGCGTCCTGGTCACGCAGAACGGCGTGCCATTCATGCAGCCGGCCGAGCTCAAGCAATCGGTGGGCTATTTCCAGCAGTTGTTCAAGGACGGCGGCTGCTACTTGGCCACCGTGCCAACCTATGTCGGCGGGCAGATGGCCCTCGGCTGGGCGACCGACGACAGCGGGCTCAGGAACGTCAAATTGGCTACCCTGACAGCACGCTTTGCCGAAGCCGGCTTCGCGACGAAATACTACACGCCCGCCGTTCACCAAGCGGCCTTCGCTCTTCCGGCCTTCATCTCGCAGATTGTCGCCCGATGACGGCAAGCGATGCGCTGCATTTGTTCGTTTATGGCAGCCTGCAAACAAGCGCCAACCACCGATACGGCGATCTGCTGCGCCGGAATGCGCGATTGATCGGCACCGGCAGCATCCAGGCCCACCTCTATATCGTCCGTGATCCCCACGACAGCACCAACGCCTATCCGGGCGCCGTACCTAGCGCTGACCCGGCGAACCGGGTGTTTGGCGAGTTGTATGCCCTCGGGCCCGATTCGGAGGGGCTTCTCGAAGCCCTCGACGAATTCGAGCACTGCTCGGCGGATTGGCCAGAACCACGCGAGTTCCTCCGCTGCCGGACCGGCGTGGCCGTTTCGGACGGCGTGGCTGTTCAGGCGCTGGCCTACCTCTATGCCTGGGATGTTTCCGGGGCGCAGCTTTTGTCCGGTGGCAGATTTCTGGACGATGGCGCCGACATCCGCTGAAGGTTGCGACTTAGGGTTGACCTGGACGGCTTTCCGCTGCACTGCACAAGGCATAAATTGGCCTTGCGCCACGAACGGCGAAGTGGACGCAACGAGTTTGACCGGAGAGGGCTAGGGCAATGGCGGGTGTCCAGACCAAGGATCAATCCAGACGTTGGGTCTATCGATTTGGCGGTGGAACGGCGGATGGCTCAGCGGGCATGAAGGAACTGCTCGGCGGCAAGGGCGCCAATCTCGCCGAGATGGCGAGCCTCGGACTGCCGGTGCCCCCTGGCTTCACCATTACCACCGACGTTTGCAGCCATTTCTATTCCAATCACCGCAAATTGCCGACAGACCTCGAGGGCCAGGCGATGGCGGCGCTGTCGGAGCTCGGGCTATCTGTAGGCGCTGAATTTGGCGATCCGCGCAACCCATTGCTGGTCTCGGTCCGCTCGGGCGCGCCCGCGTCGATGCCCGGGATGATGGACACCATCCTCAATCTCGGCCTCAACGACCAAACCGTCGAGGGCCTTGCGGCCAGCACCGGCGACAAGCGGTTTGCCTATGACAGTTACCGCCGCTTCATCCAGATGTATTCGGACGTGGTGCTCGGCGTCGATCATGGCGTGTTCGAGGACATTCTCGACCATCACAAGAACCTCAATGGGTTTTCGCAGGATACCGATCTGAAGGGTGATGATTGGATCGCGGTTATCACGGGCTACAAGTCCGCGGTGGAATCGGAATCCGGGGCACCCTTTCCGCAGGACACGCGCGCGCAGCTCTGGGGAGCGATCCAGGCGGTGTTCGGCTCCTGGATGAACGCGCGCGCCATCACCTACCGCAAGCTCAACGACATCCCGCAGCACTGGGGCACTGCGGTCAATGTCCAGGCGATGGTGTTCGGCAACCGCGGCGAGACTTCCGCCACTGGCGTAGCCTTCACCCGTGACCCCTCGACCGGCACCCACGAGCTCTACGGCGAGTTCCTGATCAACGCCCAAGGCGAGGACGTTGTGGCCGGCATCCGCACGCCCCAGAACATCACGGAGCGGGCACGGATCGCGGCGGGCGACACCAAGCCGTCGCTGGAAGCCACCATGCCGACCGTATTCGCCCAGTTCGTCAAAATCTGCGACAAGCTGGAGAAGCGCTACCGCGACATGCAGGACATCGAGTTCACCATTCAGGACGGCCAGCTCTGGATGCTGCAGACGCGCTCGGGCAAGCGCACCACCAAGGCCGCACTGAAGATCGCCGTTGATCTGGCCGAGGAGGGCACGATCAGCAAGGAAGAGGCGATCCTTCGAATTGATCCCGCGCAGCTGGATCAGTTGTTGCATCCCACCATCGACCCAGACTCGGACAAGGAAGTGGTGGCCATCGGCTTGCCTGCGTCCCCCGGCGCGGCTACCGGCGAAATCGTGTTCAGCGCCGACACAGCGGAGCATTTGCAAGCCCAAGGCCGTGACGTCCTTCTGGTCCGTGTCGAAACGAGCCCCGAGGATATTCACGGCATGTTCGCGGCCAAGGGCATCCTGACCACTCGTGGCGGCATGACCAGCCACGCCGCCGTGGTGGCGCGAGGCATGGGCCGACCGTGCGTTTCGGGCGCGGGCGCGCTGCGGATCGACTACGCTACCGGCATCATGATTGCTGGCGGCCAGACGTTCAAGCAAGGTGACATCATCACCATCGACGGCTCGACCGGCCAGGTCATCAAGGGCCGCGTCGCCATGCGCCAGCCCGAACTATCGGGCGACTTCGCCAAGCTCATGGGCTGGGCCGACGCGACCCGCCGCATGAAGGTGCGGGCCAACGCCGAGACGCCCCGTGATGCCCGGCAGGCCCGCGAGTTCGGCGCCGAGGGCATTGGCCTCTGCCGCACGGAGCATATGTTCTTCGAGGCCGATCGCATCCTGGCCGTGCGCGAAATGATCCTGGCCGAGAACGAGGCGGGACGGCGGAGCGCCTTGGCGAAACTGCTGCCGATGCAGCGCCAGGATTTCGTCGAACTGTTCGAGATCATGGCGGGCTATCCCGTCACCATCCGTTTGCTCGATCCGCCGCTGCACGAGTTCCTGCCCCACGAGGACAAGGAGATTGCCGAGGTCGCGGCCGCGCTGGGCGTCGGCGCGGACAAGGTCAAGCGCCGGGTGATCGAGCTGCACGAGTTCAACCCGATGCTGGGGTTCCGGGGTTGCCGTCTGGGCATCGTCTATCCGGAGATCACCGAGATGCAGTCGCGTGCTATTTTCGAGGCCGCGATCAAGGCCTCCGGGAGCACCGGCAAGCCGGTGATACCGGAGATCATGGTGCCGCTGGTGGGCTATGCCAAGGAGCTGGAAACATTGAAGATGGTGATCGACGCGACGGCCAAGACCATCGAGGCCGAAACCGGCGCCAAGCTGAGCTACCAGGTCGGCACCATGATCGAGCTGCCGCGCGCAGCCCTCAAGGCCGCCGAGATCGCAGGTCCCGCTGAATTTTTCTCGTTCGGCACCAATGACCTGACGCAGACGACGCTCGGCCTGTCTCGCGACGATGCCGCGCCGATCCTGGCCAGCTATTTGAACAAGGGCGTCATCCAGGTCGATCCATTCGTCAGCCTCGATACCGAGGGCGTCGGCGAACTCGTCGCCATCGCGGCCGAACGGGGACGCAAGGCCCGGCCAGGCCTCAAACTCGGGATCTGCGGCGAGCATGGCGGCGATCCGCGCTCGATTGACTTCTGCGAGGCCACGGGGCTGGACTATGTGAGCTGCTCGCCGTTCCGCGTGCCCGTGGCGCGCCTGGCGGCGGCACGCGCGCACCTGGCTAGAAGACAATCGAAGACATGAGCGAACCCGGTCCCGACCCCTCGCCAACCTTCACCGGCCAGCTGGTCGCCGTGGATGGGTCGCGGTCGGACCAAAGCTGGCGACTCGCCGAGGAGGTGCCTGCCGCCGTGCTCTACAACGGCCAGTTCTTCGCGGTGATGATGGTGACGCCGGCCGACCTTGAGGACTTCGCCGCCGGTTTCACGGTGACTGAAGGGATCGTCGGCGGCGTGAGTGAAATCGCGGAAGTGAAGGTCGCCGAGGTGATGGACGGATTTGCGCTCAACATCAAAATCCCGGCGGATCGCATGACGGCCATCGATACCCGCCGCCGCGTGTTGACCGGCCGGTCGGGCTGCGGAATTTGCGGTGCCCAGTCATTGGACGCCGCCGTGGCGCCACCAAGGCCCGTTTCAGGTCCAATGCCGAGTATCACGGCGATCGCGCGCGCCTATCGCGAATTGCCCGCCCTTCAGGTCATGAACCAGAAGAACCATTCCACACACGCCGCGGCCTTCGCCGGTGCCGACGGCGCGATCCAGGCGGTCCGCGAGGATGTTGGCCGGCACAACGCGCTGGATAAGCTCCTGGGGCATTTGATGTTCAAGCATTTCGATTTGCGCAGCGGCTTCGTGATCGTTTCGAGCCGCTGCAGCATGGAACTGGTGCAGAAGGCTGCGATGGCGGGCGTGCCCTTCCTCGCCAGCGTTTCGGCTCCGACAGCGCTGGCGGTCCGCCTTGCCAATGCCGCCGGAATGGGCCTTGCCGCGAGCAGCCCCGACGGCATCATGCTCTTTGGATCAATGACCAACACCGGGCCTTCGACATGACCTCTGAAGAAATCGTCCGCATGGCCAACGAGATCGCCAAATTCTTCTCGGCCTATCCCCACGACGAGGCCGTCAATGGCGTTCTCGGCCACATTCGCGATTTCTGGGAACCGAGGATGAAGAATGCCCTGAAGGCCTATGTGGCCGAGGGCGGCAAGGGATTGGTACCGCTGGTCATCGAGGCCACGGCCCAGTTGGCCTGATAGGCCAAATGCGGCCTCAGCTGGCCGCCGCGCGCCGATCCGCGACCAGCCGCTCGACTCCGCGAAGCACCGCCTCTCGAAGGTCCTCGATGGCGACAGGGCCCAACCTCATGTCTTTGTCCAGGCCGATCAGCTGGGCTTCGGCAAGCTGCCTCAGATGGCTGGTTTCCTCGATCTCACCGAGCTTCTCGATAAGCGCGTCCCGGCCCGCTCGCTTGAACACCAGGATCGCGTTGAAGGCATAGGGATCAAATGGTCCTGCGGCCTGCTTGGCGGCCGCCTTGGCCTTTGGCCCGGTCCCGACCACTTTCAAGGTGGCGAGATCAGCCTTGGTCACCCGCAGGCTCCGGATCGCACCGTCGAGCCGCTCAGTCAGATTTACGGCGATCTTGGCGTCAACCGAGGGCTCCTGGCCGATGACATGAGCAAGGTAGTCCTGCTTGCGCTTGCCGATCAGCTTGGACATCGGTTCCTCCGTGGTACCTCGCATCGCTTCGGTATCAGATGGCCATGATCGCGGCCAGCTCGTCATACAATTTACGCACATCACCGACGACCGCACCGTACTTCTCCTCGATCGATCGTTTCTGCGGCAGCCAATTGAACGAGCGGGCGATGGTCGGATTGAGCGGCAGCTGGGTCTTGAGCATTGGATGATCGTCGGCGATCAGATCAATGAAGAATTTGTCCTGGCCAGTCGGCTCCACGAAATTTGCCACGGTGACATAGCGGCGCTTGTCCTTGGGCACCGCCGTCACGGCTTCGAGATTGGCCTTGTCTTCGACCAGCATCGCTATTCGCTCGACCGCGAATTGCGACACGTAATCCGGGCGAAATGGGACTAGCACCTTCTGGGACAGCTGAATGGCGGCGAGCGCGGCGAACGAAATGCCGGGCGGGCAGTCCATCAGAACCAGGTCGAAATCGCCTTCGAAGCGCTTGATGAGCTGTTTGATCCGTCCCTGCACACGCTTGGAGACCACATCGGCGTCGGTGCTCTCGCGCGATTGCTTGAGGAAGAGTTCGCCCTGGACATCCTCAAGAAGCAGCGACCCCGGAATAAGAGTTATGCCCGCCTGGCCTGGCGCCGCGACGTCGCCGACACTTTGCAGCAAGTAGTCCTTGGCGTTGGGCATCACCCCGTCATAGAGGTCAAAGAAATAGTCTCCGATCGTCGCGCGCTTGTTGCGGGCGTTGGCCCAGCCCTCGCCACCGATCAGGATCATCGACGAGTTGCATTGCGCATCCAGATCAACCATCAGCACGCGCTTGCGCCCCCAGGCCGCCAGAGCGTGCGCGAGCATCACCGCCGTCGTCGACTTGCCAACGCCGCCCTTGCGGTTGGCTATCGCCAGGAAATACGCCACTCGCGACTCCTCCAATGGACCTTGATCGGCACGCGCCCTGATGGGCTCATGGTTGCCCTGATAGCCGATTTGGCGGCGAACATTAAGGCGCGCTGACGCCGCGCCCGGCTCGGAAGAGGCTACGGGTAAGCCGCAAGCGTCTTGAGGTTTTGGTCATAATGTTTGATTAGCATTTCAGGCAACGCGCGCGCAGGATTCCGGCTCGGGGCAGGCAATGCCCCGCAGCCCATCACAGCCCACCCAGGAGACCACATGGCCCGACGCTATTTCGGCACCGATGGCATCCGCGGGCTTGCCAACAAGCATCCGATGACCGCCGAGGTCGCGCTCAAGGTCGGCATGGCGGCGGGGCATCTGTTCACGCATGGGTCACGCCGGCACAGGGTGGTGATCGGCAAGGACACGCGGCTTTCGGGCTATATGATCGAGTCGGCGATGCAGTCGGGCTTTACCTCGGTCGGCATGGACGTTTTCCTGCTGGGGCCGATGCCCACGCCCGCCGTGGCGATGCTCACGCGCTCCCTGCGCGCTGACCTCGGGGTGATGATTTCAGCCTCGCACAATGCCTTCTCCGACAACGGCATCAAGCTGTTCGGTCCAGACGGCTACAAGCTGTCCGACGAGATCGAAGAGAAGATCGAGACGTTGATGGACAGCCCGTCAACGGACCTACTCGCCGATGCCACCCGGATCGGCCGCGCCACCCGGATCGACAGCGCCCAGGAGCGCTACATCGAATTCGCCAAGCGCACGCTGCCGCGCAACCTCAAGCTCGACGGACTGCGCGTGGTCATCGATTGCGCGCACGGAGCCGCCTACAAGGTTGCGCCGCTTGCGCTGTGGGAGCTGGGTGCCGATGTCATCAAGCTCGGTGTCGATCCGGACGGCACCAACATCAACAAGAAATGCGGCTCCACTTCGCCGGAGATGTTGTGCGACAAGGTCCGGGAGGTCCGGGCCGACATGGGCATCGCACTCGACGGCGATGCGGATCGGGTCATCCTGGTCGACGAGCAGGGCCGCATCATCGATGGCGACCAGTTGCTGGCGGTGATCGCCGAAACCTGGCAGCGGCGCGGCCGGCTGGCGGCGGGCGGCATCGTCGCCACGGTCATGTCGAATCTCGGCCTGGAACGCTACATCAAGGGCCTCGGGCTATCGATGGCGCGCACGCCGGTGGGCGACCGATATGTGGTCGAGTACATGCGCAAGCACGGTTACAATGTCGGCGGCGAACAATCCGGCCACATCGTGCTGTCGGATTTCTCGACCACCGGCGACGGCCTCATTGCCGCGCTGCAGATCCTGGCGACCGTCGTGCAGCTGGAGAAGCCGGTGAGCGACATCTGCAAGCGGTTCGAGCCGTTGCCCCAGGTGCTCAAGAATGTCCGCTACCGCGAGGGCAAGCCGCTTGAGGACAAGTCCGTCAAGCAGGCCATCGAAGCTGGGCGTCTCCAGCTCGGCAGTACCGGCCGGCTGGTTATCCGCCCCTCGGGCACCGAGCCGCTGATCCGGGTGATGGCCGAGGGCGACGACGAGGGGCTGGTGAACCGGGTCGTGGGGGATATCGTGAGCGAGTTGCAGAAGGTGGCGTGAGGGGGCCCGACGCGCCTCATCCCGAATCCACGCCGCTGAAATTTGTCATTCCTTGGCTTGCCCCGGGCATCCATTGTGCAACTTGCTCGGTCAACGGTAGCAAGCACTCCGTTGTCGCTACTCCGTCATGGCCGCGAAGGCGGCCACCCGCTCAGCCAACCGCGAGCACTTCATTCGTGGTCGGTTGAAACAGCGCATTGACGTGACTATGCGTCGTTGGCCGCCTTCGCGGCCATGACGTCAGAAAGTGATTGTGCCGCGAATTCAATGCCTCCGCCCCTACTCCGCCGCCACCTTGCGCGCCGGATTGTTCGGGTGCGTCGTCCAGTTCGCGGGTGTCCCCACGATCTTCTGCTTGGTGCGCGGATCGGTGCCCTTGGCCATCCGCACCATGTCGATGCAGTCCTCCACCGGGCAGACGCTTACGCACAAATTGCAGCCGACGCACTCAGCATCGATCACCTCGAAATGCCGCTTGCCGTCCACCATAGCCGTGATGGCCTGGTGGGAGGTGTCCTCGCAGACGATATGGCAGCGGCCGCACTTGATGCAAAGGCCCTGGTTGATCTTGGCCTTGGTCACGTAGTTCAAATTCAGGAATTGCCAGTCGGTGACATTGGGCGTCGCCCGGCCGATAATCTCGTCAACCGATGTATACCCCTTCTCGTCCATCCAGCCGCTCAGTCCCGAGATCATCTCCTGGACGACCTTGAAGCCGTAGGTCATCGCCGCGGTGCAGACCTGGACGTTTCCGGCGCCCAAAGCCATGAACTCGGCGGCGTCGCGCCAGGTGGTGATGCCGCCAATGCCCGAGATCGGCAGCCCGTGCGTTTCGCGGTCACGGGCAATCTCCGCGACCATGTTCAAGGCGATCGGCTTGACCGCCGGACCGCAATAGCCGCCGTGGCTGCCCTTGCCGTCGATGCTCGGGTTGGGCGAAAAGCTATCGAGATCGACGCTGACAATGGACGAAATCGTGTTGATCAGCGACACCGCGTCGGCTCCGCCCTTCTTGGCCGCGCGGGCGGGGAACCGGACATCGGTGATGTTGGGCGTGAGCTTGACGATCACTGGCATCCGCGTGTGCGCCTTGCACCAGCGCGCCACCATCTCGATATATTCGGGCACCTGGCCGACGGCCGAGCCCATGCCGCGCTCGCTCATGCCGTGCGGACAGCCGAAATTGAGCTCCACACCATCACACCCCGTGACCTCGACTTGGCTGAGAATATCGACCCAGTATTTCTCCTCGCACGGCACCATCAACGAGACGATCATCGCGCGGTCCGGCCAGGCCTTCTTGACCGCCGCGATCTCGTGCAGGTTCACCTCCAGCGGGCGATCCGTGATCAGTTCGATATTGTTGAAGCCCAGCAGCCTGCGGTCCGGCCCGTGGACATAGCCGTAGCGCGGGCCGTTGACGTTGACGATGGGCGGCCCCGCCTCGCCAAGCGTTTTCCAGACCACCCCGCCCCAGCCGGCCTTGAAGGCGCGCACGACATTGTATTCCTTGTCGGTCGGCGGCGCCGAGGCGAGCCAGAACGGGTTGGGCGACTTGATGCCGATGAAGGATGATCTGAGATCGGCCATTGCGGGTCTCCGGACGATGCCATTGCGATTGTTGTCATCCTCGGGCTTGTCCCGAGGATGATGCTTGGGGTCCATTTGGTTGGCGGGTCACATCAAGTGACACCGGACAGAGTGCGGTTGATCGACTCCGCCGCCCGCTTGCCATCCTCGACGGCCGAGACGGTCAAATCCTTGCCGCCGGCAACGCAATCGCCACCGGCCCAGATATTCTTGGCGCTGGTCCGCCGCTCCGCGTTGATCTTGATCCGCCCGCCCGACATCTCGACCAACCCGCCAAGCGGGTCGCCAACGAAGGCCTGGCCGATGGCCTTGAATACCGTGTCGGCCTCGATGCGGAACGTCTCTCCGGTTGGCGCCAGCTTGCCTGCCTTTTCCGTCGTGTAGTCGCACTCGACGGCAACCACCCGCCCGGCCTCGCCGACAATCATGCGCGGTTGCAGCCAATGCTTGATCCGCACGCCCTTGATCTGCGCGAGGTCCTGCTCGTAGGCGCTGGCCTTCATGTGCTCCCTGCCACGGCGGTAGAGGATTGTCACATCCTCTGCGCCGAGCAGTTTGGACTGCACCGCCGCGTCGATCGCCGTCATGCCGCCGCCGATCACCACCACGCGCCGTGCCATCGGCAGCTTGGCCAAGTCCCTGGCCTGGCGCAGCTTGGCGATGAACGCGATGGCGTCCTCGACACCTTTCAACGTCTCGCCCGGAATGCCCAGGCCAGTGACGCCAGCCAGTCCGAGACCGACAAACACCGCGTCGAATGCCTTGGCCAGGTCGGCGAGTTTCAGTTCGCGGCCAAGCGCCTTGCCGTTCTCGATCTTGATCCCCCCGATACCCAGGATGAACTTGATTTCGGCTTGGGCGAAGTCGTCCACCGTCTTGTAGGCCGCGATGCCGTATTCGTTGAGGCCGCCGGATTTGGGCTTTGCCTCATAGATCGTGACCTGATGACCGTGAACGGCCAGCCGGTGCGCGCACGCCAAGCCCGCCGGGCCCGAACCAACGACGGCGATCCGCTTGCCCGTCGGCTTGGCGCGCTCGAAGGGCTGGCCGCCCGTCGCCATCAGCGCGTCGGTCGCGAACCGTTGCAACCGTCCGATCTTGACCGGCTTGCCCTCGGCGGCTTCGCGCACGCAAGCCTGCTCGCACAGCGTTTCGGTCGGGCAGACCCTGGCGCACATGCCCCCGAGAATGTTCTGGGCAAATATGGTCTTGGCGGCGCCGGTCGCGTTGCCCGTCGAAATCTCGCGGATGAACAGTGGGATGTCGATGCCGGTCGGGCAGGCGGCGATGCAGGGCGCGTCGTGGCAGAAATAGCAGCGGTCGGCCTCCACCGCCGCCTCGTGCCGTGACAAGGCGGGATGCAGGTCGGCGAAGTTGTCGGCTATCTGCTCGCGCGGCAGCAAGCCAGCCGGGTCAGTCATGATCGCGCTCCATCAACACTCGTTGCCCAGACTGGCTTACTTTCTCCCACCCGGTCAATTCGCCGTCTCTCACTTCGTTAGCCAGGGCGCGGGCGTGCGGGCAAAGAAGGTGTCGAGCCCGACTTTGGCCTCCGCGGACTCCCAGCGGTCGGCAAGGCGTCCTATGGTCATTGCGAGCGCATCCTCGTTGGACTGGCGCGCGAGGCTCTTGCAGAGCGCCTTGGCCTCAGCCACCGCGCCCGGTGCGCAGTGCAGGCAGGCCGCGATCTCCTCCTCGACCGCCGGATCGAGGCCAGCTGCTCCCGCCACCCGCGAGACCAGGCCAAGCTCGCGGGCCCGCCCGGCGCCGAACGGTTTGCCGTTGAAGAACACCTGCCGGCTCGCTCCTTCCCCCAGGCGGCGCACGACATAGGGCCCGACGGTGGCGGGGATCAGCCCGAGCCGCGTTTCGGTAAGCGCGAATTTCGCCGTATCGACCGCAACGACCACATCGCACACGCACATCAAGCCGACGCCGCCGCCATAGGCCGGTCCTTGCACGCGGCCAATCAGTGGCTTGGGCAGGTCGTCGAGCCCGCGCAGCACCAGTGCGAACTCCGTCGCCTCGGCGATCCGCCCGGCGCGGTCCTTGGCCATCTGGTCTTGCATCCAGCGCAGATCGCCGCCAGCGCAGAATGTTGGACCCTGCCCCGTCAGCACCACGACGCGCACGCTCTCATTGGTCGACAAATCCTCGGCGGCCGCGCGCAGATCGCGGATCATCGCGGCATCTATGGCGTTGTGCTTGTCGGGCCTGGCCAGTGTCACGGTGGCGACGCCGCGCGGGTCGATCTGGCAGGTGATGGTGGTGGCCGCCGTCATCATGGATGGCTCCCTTTCAGGCTGCGCGCGAACGCCGCCGCGCGATCGAGCGCTTCCAAGTCCAGCCCCGTTGCCAAGCCCCGCGCCTCCAGGAACCGGGCGACGGCCTCGGTCGCGACATTGCCGGCCGCTCCGGGCGCATAGGGGCAGCCACCAAGCCCGCCGGCCGAGGCATCGAACACCCGCAAGCCGTGGTCCAGGCAAACCGCGATGTTGGCGAGGGCACGGCTGCGCGTGTCGTGGAAATGACCAGCCAGCTTATCCACCGGCACTTCATCAAGTACCGCAATAAGCATCGCCTTGGTGTCATCGGGCTGGGCCTCGCCGATGGTGTCGCCGAGGCTGATCTCGTGGCAGCCGAGCGCCGAGAGCGCCCGCGCCACGCTGGCAACCTGCGCCGGCATGACCTTGCCCTCGTAGGGGCAATGGGTCACGCAGGAGACGTAGCCGCGCAATGGAATCCCATCGGACCCCGCCGCCGCTGCGAGCGGGCGAAACCGCTCGATGCTTTCGGCGATGCCGCAATTGATGTTCTGCCGCGAGAAGGTTTCCGAGGCCGCCGCGAAGACCGCAACCTCGTCGGCCCGCGCAGCCTTGGCACGCTGGTAGCCCTCGAGATTTGGCGTCAGCGCCGTGTAGCGTGTTCCCGGCCGCCGCGCGATCCCAGCCATCACCTCGGCCGCATCGGCCAGTTGCGGAACCCATTTGGGCGACACGAAGCTGGTCACCTCGATCCGCTCGAAGCCGCAACCGCTGAGCAGATCGACCAGCATGATCTTGTCGGACAACGGCACCAGCCGTGACTCGTTCTGCAGCCCATCGCGCGGGCACACTTCGACGATGCGGACATGCTCAGCCATCGGCCTTGGCCTCCAGGCGCACGAGCACGGCCCCGGCGGCGACGGTTCCGCCCAACACCGCCGCGACCTCGGCGACCACGCCATCGCGCGGCGCGGCGAGCGCGTATTCGGTTTTCATGGCTTCAACGACGGCCAAGCGGTCGCCCTTGCGGACCTTGGCGCCCGGCCTGGCGTCCAGAACTTTCACGATGCCGGGCATGGGCGAGGCAACGCCATCCTGGGCCTTCTCGGCCGCTGTGTCGCTGCCGGCCGGATCGCGCAACCGGAAGGCCGCCCGCTCGCCGCCGATGATGCGGACATCGAATCCACCGGAATATTCGCAGATGACGGGTACGACTTTTTGGCCGTCGATCTCAAGATAGCCCATCGAACCATTCATCGCCGAGGCATCGACGGTGACCGGACCCGAGGGCGTGCGAACGTCGAACTTGCGGTCACCCAGCCAGCGCACATGCGCCGGGATCGCGTCCTGCCCTGAGCTCAGATCGGCCGGTTGCTCCGCCGATCCCCAGGCCCGCCAACCCGAGAGCGTGATCCAGGGGTCTCGCCCTTTGGGTTGGTGGAGCAGCTTCAGGCTGGCCAGCGCGGCGATGGCGATCAAGCGCGACGTCGGCGGTGGCTCGACGGCAAGCGCGGGCATGTTGCGCCCGATCAACCCGGTATCGACATCGCCGGACACCACGTCGGCCTGCGCGCTGAGCCGGGCCAGGAACGTGATGTTGTTGGCGATGCCGCAGACACGGCTGGCATTCAGCGCCCCGGTCAGCCGGACCAGCGCCGCCGCACGATCCGCGCCGTGGACAGTCAGCTTGGCGATCATCGGATCGTAGAATGGCGTGATCTCGTCGCCGTCCCGCACACCGGAATCGATTCGGACATTGCCATCAGGGAATTGGACCGCCGCGATCCGTCCCGGCGCGGGGCGAAAATCGTTGGCCGGGTCCTCGGCATAGACCCGCGCCTCGAAGGCGTGGCCGTCCATCCTGATTGCGCTCTGCGTGAGCGGCAGCTTCTCGCCCGCCGCCACTCGCAATTGCCACTCCACGAGATCGAGGCCCGTGATCGCTTCGGTCACCGGATGCTCGACCTGAAGCCGGGTGTTCATCTCCATGAAGTAGAAGCGGTCCGCGCGCAGGCCGTCGGTGGCATCGACGATGAATTCCACCGTGCCCGCGCCGCGATAGCCCACCGCCCGCGCCGCCTCGACCGCCGCCGCCCCCATCGCCGCGCGCAGCTCCGGAGTCATGCCGGGCGCGGGTGCCTCCTCGATCACCTTCTGGTGCCGCCGTTGCAGCGAGCAATCGCGCTCGAACAGATGCACAATGTTGCCGTGCGCGTCCGCGAACACCTGCATCTCGATGTGGCGGGCCTTGGTCAGATAGGTCTCGATCAGCACGCGCGGATCGCCGAAGCTCGACGCCGCCTCGCGTTTGGCCGACTCCAGCGCGGCGGCGAAGTCGTGTTGCCGGTCGACCCGGCGGATGCCCTTGCCGCCTCCGCCCGCCACGGCCTTGATAAGCAGCGGGAAGCCGATCCTCTTGGCCTGCGCCGCCAGCTCGCCCGGCTCCTGGCTCTCCCCCTGATAGCCCGGCACGACAGGCACGCCAGCCTGCTGCATCAGGCGCTTGGCTTCGTCCTTCTGTCCCATGGCCCGGATGGCCGAAGCGGGTGGCCCCACGAACACGAGCCCCGCTGTCACGCAAGCGTCCGCGAATTCCGCGTTTTCTGACAGGAAGCCGTAGCCTGGATGCACCGCGTCCGCCTTGGCGCGCCGCGCGGCCTCGATGATCGCCTGAATATTCAGATAGCTCTCGCTGGCCGGAGCAGGCCCGATCCGGATGGCCCCGCCGGCGCTGGCCACATGCAGCGCCCGCGCATCGGCGTCCGAATAGACCGCGACGGAAGCGATCCCCATGCGATGCGCCGTGCGCATGATGCGACAGGCGATTTCGCCACGGTTCGCGATGAGGAGCTTGTTGAACATGGCCCGCCTACATCCTGAATAGGCCGAAGCATGTCTCGGGGATCGGTGCATTGAACGCGGCCGAGAGCGACAACCCCAGCACGTCGCGGGTCGTTCGCGGATCGATGATGCCGTCGTCCCACAGCCGCGCCGAGGCATAGAGCGGCTGGCTCTGGCGCTCGAATTGCTCGATGGTCGGGCGCTTGAAATCGGCTTCTGCCTCCGCACTCCAGGTCTTGCCCTGCCGCTCCAGCCCATCGCGGCGCACCGAGGCCAGGACGCCAGCCGCCTGCTCGCCACCCATCACCGCGATCCGCGCATTGGGCCAGGTCCACAGGAATCTCGGCTCGTAAGCCCGGCCGCACATGCCGTAGTTGCCCGCGCCATAGGAGCCGCCGATGATGACGGTGACCTTGGGGACGCTCGCCGTCGCCACCGCCGTCACCAGCTTGGCGCCGTCCTTGGCGATGCCGCCCGCCTCGGCGGCTCGGCCGACCATGAAGCCGGTGATGTTCTGCAGGAACACCAGTGGGATGCGCCTTTGGCAGCACAACTGGATGAAATGCGTGCCCTTGAGCGCGCTCTCGGAGAACAGCACGCCGTTGTTGGCGATGATGCCGACGGGGATGCCGTGGATGCGCGCGAATCCGGTGACGAGCGTGGCGCCGTAGCGCGCCTTGAAGGCATCGAACCTCGAGCCGTCGACGATCCGCGCGATGACTTCGAGGACATCATAGGGCGTGCGGCCGTCGAACGGCACCACACCGAGCATTTCGGCCGGATCGCAGACCGGTGGCACCGGCTCACTGACATCCACGTCCGGACGCTTCGCGCCATTGAGGTTGGCGATCGCCGTTCGGGCCAACGCCAGCGCATGGGTGTCGTCGTCGGCGAGATGATCGGCCACCCCGGACAGCCTTGTGTGGACATCGCCACCGCCGAGATCTTCGGCGGTCACGATCTCACCTGTCGCGGCCTTCACGAGTGGCGGGCCGGCGAGGAAGATCGTACCCTGGCCGCGCACGATGATGCTCTCGTCCGACATCGCCGGTACATAGGCCCCGCCGGCCGTGCAGGAGCCCATCACGACGGCGATCTGCGCGATGCCCTTGGCCGACATGTTCGCCTGGTTGAAGAAGATGCGGCCGAAATGATCGCGGTCGGGGAATACCTCGTCCTGGTTTGGCAAATTGGCGCCGCCAGAGTCGACGAGATAGATGCAAGGCAAGTGGTTCTGCGCCGCGATTTCCTGGGCCCGGAGGTGCTTTTTCACTGTCAGCGGATAATAGGTGCCGCCCTTCACGGTCGCATCGTTGGCGACGATCATGCAGTCGCGGCCGCTGACGCGGCCGACACCTGTGATCAGTCCAGCCGACGGCGCATCGCCGTCGTAACAGCCGTGGGCCGCGAACAGCCCGGTCTCCAGGAACGGCGAGCCCGGATCGATCAGCCGGGCGACCCGCTCGCGCGGCGGCAACTTGCCGCGCGCCACATGCCGCTCGCGGGCCTTCTCGCCACCACCGGCCATCGCCGTATCGGCGGCTTTTCGCACGGTTTGCAACGCGGCGCGATGCAGTGTCTCGTTCTGCTTGGCCGCCGCCGAGCCGGGCGCTGCCTTGCTTGCCAGCACCACCATCTCAAGCCGTCTCCGCGAACAGCTCGCGGCCGATCAACATGCGGCGGATTTCGCTGGTGCCGGCGCCGATCTCGTACAACTTGGCATCGCGCAGCAGGCGGCCGGTCGGGTAGTCGTTGATGTAACCGTTGCCGCCGAGGATTTGGATCGCATCCAGCGCAATTTGAGTCGCCTTTTCGGCCGCGTACAGAATGCAGCCAGCCGCGTCCTTGCGCGTGGTTTCGCCCCGGTCGCAGGCGGCGGCGGTGGCATACACATAGGCGCGGCAGGCGGTCATCGTCGTGTACATATCGGCGAGCTTGCCTTGCAGCAGCTGGAATTCGCCGATGGGTTGGCCGAACTGGCGGCGCGAGTGGACATAGGGCATGACGACATCCATCGCCGCCGCGATGATGCCAAGCGGCCCGCCGGCCAGCACCACGCGCTCGTAATCGAGCCCCGACATCAGCACCTTGACGCCGCCGCCAACTTGTCCGAGCACGTTGCCGGCGGGCACCTCACAGGCCTCGAAGATCAACTCGCAGGTGTTGGAGCCGCGCATCCCGAGCTTGTCCAACTTGGCGCCGGAGCGGAATCCCTTGAAGCCGCGCTCGACGATGAAGGCGGTGATGCCCTTGGGCCCGGCGGCGGGATCAGTTTTGGCGTAGACCACCAGCGTGGCGGCGTCTGGGCCGTTGGTGATCCACATCTTGGCGCCGTTGAGCAGATAGCGATCGCCCTTCAGATCTGCCCGCAGCTTCATCGACACCACGTCGGAGCCCGCTTCGGGTTCCGACATGGCCAGCGCGCCAACATGCTCGCCCGAGATCAACTTGGGCAGGTACTTCGCCTTTTGCTCGGCGGTGCCGTGCCGGTTGATCTGGTTGACGCACAGATTGGAGTGCGCGCCATAGGACAACGCGACCGAGGCCGAGGCGCGGCTGATCTCCTCCATCGCCACGCAGTGGGCGAGATAGCCCATGCCCGCGCCGCCACGGGCCGGATCGGCGGTGATGCCGAGTAGCCCGAGGCCACCCAATTCCAACCAGAGCTCCTTGGGGAAGCTGTTGTCGCGATCGATCGCGGCGGCGCGCGGCGCGATCTTGGCCTGCGCGAACTTTTGCACCGCCTCCCTCAGCGCCTCGATTTCCTCGCCGAGGCCGAACCGCATCGCGCTTGTGAACATCCGCCGCCTCCATGCTGGCGTCAGCTGACATCAGACCGGCGGCGTTGTCCACAGATCGCGCGCGATCTTGTCGGACCAGTCCCTCGCGAACACCTCCGTCTCGCCCTCGAACGCCCGCAGCCCGGCAATGATATGGAAATGGGTTGCATCGGCGGCCAGTGTCGTGCGGCTGGTGGTTCGCACCGACCAGTCGCCGCGTCGCCGGGTCATCAGCCAGCGGCACTCGCTGATCGCCGAGAGCGGACCATCGGGTTCCATCATGTAGACCTCCTCTCGCCGCTCGCGGGCGATAAGTCCTTCGGCGGCGGCGATCTCGACCTCACCGGTATCAACGATGACGTTGTAGCGGCTTATGCCCTGGGCAAGGTCGCGCTCGACCCATCGGCGCGAGATTTCTGGCGTGATCTGGCGGTATCTCGGCAGCGGGTCCGGGTTGGCCGGTTCCGGAACCTCGATATGGTCGCCGCCAGGGCGTACCGGCAGAACAAGGTCGCAGGTCTCGCCGAGGTCAAGGGTTGCTGTCACGGCTGTTGGTGGCGGCAGAACCAGCGGCCAATAGGCCGTCGAGATCGACAGGCGCAGCCGATGACCCGCGCGGAATCGGTGACCGCACTCGTCGAGCACCAGCGTCACCGCCTCGAAGGCGCCCGGCGTCATCGGCTCGGGCGTGGCCTGGTCGCGGCGAAATGCCAGGTTGAGCACGCCGAAGCTCACGCGGTGGGCCGCCCCGTCCGGATGCACATCGACCAGCCGCGCGATCAGGTTGCCGGCGGGCGCGTCAATCGCGACACGGATTGTCAACACCGGCCGGCCCAGAATTTCGATCGCCTCGGGAAGCGACTCGCTCTCGAACACCAGCGAGCCGGCATCATCGAGCCGTTGATCCGCTGGCAGATCGCCGCGCGGCGATAGCGTGAAGAACTCGCCACCCATCACACCGCAATCCTGCGGCGAGCGGATCGCGCGGCGGCCAGGCTTGCCACCTGCCGCCGCAAGTCGTCCGTCGGCCGATAGCATCAATCGCAGGGGCTGGATCGATGGCGACGGCCATTGCGGCTCGGCCACCCAGAGGCCGGGGTCGCTGGCTCGCAGCGCCGCGGGCCGAATATTTTCAGTGATATAGGCCCGGTACGCCGACAATTCCTCGACGCCGTTCGCCTCGCCTTTCAGCCAGCGATCCCACCACGCGATGGCCTCGGCGGGGAAGTCGGCGCGCGGTTGTGGCCAGGCGAAATGCGGGTATTTGTGGATCCAGGGGCCCGTCATTGCCCTGACCGGCACCTTGAGATTGGCGAGCGCGGCGGGCGGAGCGTTCTTGTACCCATCGCCCCAGCCGCCGATAATCAGCACCGGCACGGCAATCGCTCCGTAGTCCTCGCAGATGGAACCGTGCTGCCAGTAGGCATCGCGGGTCTGGTGCCGCAGCCAGGTCGAGAGCAGCAGCGGCTCGTGCTCCAACCGTTCCAGCCATTGCGCGCGCCAGCCTTCGCCGACCAGCATCGGATCGGGCGGACGCGAGGAGTAGCAGAGCATATAGGACGACCACGACAGATTGGCGGACAGCAACGCGCCGCCCTTGTAGTGGATATCGTCGTTGAAGCGGTCGACGGTGGTCGCGATACTGATGATCGCCTTCAGCGGCTTGGGGCGTAACGCGGCCACTTGCAGTGCGTTGAAGCCGCCCCAGCTGATCCCCATCATGCCGACGCTGCCCGTGCACCAGGGCTGAGCCGCGATCCAATCGATGACCTCAAGCGCGTCGGACTGCTCCTGGGCCGTGTATTCGTCCGTCATCAACCCGTCGGAGTCGCCGCAGCCGCGCATGTCCACCCGCACCCCGGCATAGCCGGCGGCAGCGAAGACCGGATAGGTGGACTCGTCGCGGATGCAGGTTCCATCGCGCTTGCGATAGGGCAGGTATTCTAGCACCGCTGGCACCGGATGCTGCCCGGCGCCCTCAGGTATCCAGATGCGGGCGGCCAGCCGCGTCCCGTCGGCCAGCGGAATCCAACCGTTCTCGATCACCGTGAATGCCCGACCAATGGCCCCGCTCATGCCAGCACGCCCTCGCAGATCGCCCTACTCGCCGATTGAAGTCGCCAACGGTTGCTGTAAACTCCGCCGGTTTACAAAAAATACATAGGGAGAATTCGATGTCCAATGGTGACCGCAAGGATTGGATGGCGCGCGAAGTGGTGCGCGGCAAGATGAACCGGCGCGAGTTCATCCAGCTCAGCATCGCAGCCGGGCTGACGGCCGCCTCGGCCGACAGCGCGTTCGCCGCCGCGACGGCGACCGGCGCCAAGAAGGGTGGCAGCTTCAAGATGGCGGTCGGCCACGGCGGCACCAAGGACACGCTTGACCCGGCGACCTGGCAGGACCAGTTCACCGCCGATGTCGGGCAGATCATCGGCAATGATCTCGTAGCCATCGACCAGAAGAATACCGCCCAACCGGATCTCGCCGAGAGCTTCGAGCCGTCCGACGGCGCCAAGAAGTGGATTTTCAAGCTAAAGAAGGGCGTCACCTTCCACAATGGCAAGACGCTCACCGCCGACGATGTGGTCGCCACCTACAATTACCACCGCGACGAAAAATCGAAATCGGCGGTTAAATCGGCGCTTGGCGGCGTTGCCGATGTCAAGGCCGACGGCCCGAACACGGTTGTCTTCACCTTGAAGGATGCCAGCGCCGACTTCCCCTATGTCACCAGCGACTATCATCTGCCGATTTTCGCGGCCAAGGACGGCAAGATCGACTTTGCCTCGGGCATCGGCACTGGGCCGTTCGTCATGGACAAGTTCGACCCAGGCGTGAAGTTTACCGCCCATCGCAATCCGAACTATCACCACTCCGAGGGGCCGTATTTCGACGACATCGAGCTGCTATCGATCACCGATGTCGCGGCACGACAGAACGCGCTGCTGACCGGCCAAGTCCACTACGCCGATCGCGTGGACCTCAAAACCATCAATCAGCTCAAGCGCCGCAAGGACGTCAAGATCACCGAGGTGACGGGCTTTGGCCACTACGTGGCGCCGATGAATTGCACGGTCAAACCGTTCGACGACGTCAATGTCCGTCAGGCGCTGAAATACGCCATCAACCGCGACGAGCTGGTGAAGAAGGTGCTCTATGGCTATGGCACGCCCGGCGACGATGTTCCGTTGGCGCCCTCGATCAAATACGCCACCGCGCCCGAGCCAAAGTATCACTATGACCCGGACAAGGCGAAGTCGCTACTGAAGACCGCGGGCATCACTAATCTCAAGGTCGATCTGTCGTCGGCCGACACGGCCTTTGCCGGCGCCGTCGATGCGGCGCTGCTGATCAAGGCCTCGGCCAAGAAAGCGGGCATCGACATCAACATCATCAAGGAGCCGAACGACAGCTATTGGGACGTGGTTTGGATGAAGAAGCCGTGGTGCATGTCCTATTGGGCCGGGCGCCCGACTGCCGACTGGATGTTCACCACCGCTTACGCGGCCGAGGCGGCGTGGAACGACACCTTCTGGAAGAACGCGAAGTTCAACGACCTACTCAAATCGGCCCGGGCCGAGATCGACGACAAGAAGCGGGCGGATATGTACGCCGAAATGCAGCAGATCCTGCACGACGATGGTGGCGTGGTGGTGCTGATGTTCAACGACTATGTGTCGGCCCACTCGGTCAAGGTCGCGCATGGCGATCTCAACAGCAACTTCGACCACGATGGCAGCTATATCTTCCAGCGCTGGTGGATGGCTTGAGCGAACCCACACGCAAACGACCATTTTTGCTCTTCTCCTCGTTCTTCACGGGGAGAAGGTGCCCGAAGGGCGGATGAGGTGCCGCCACAGAGCCAAGCGCAATGCCGGTTAGGTGAACGTTGAGTTTGGTGCAGCCCTCACCTCGATCCTCTCCCCGTAAAGGACGGGGAGAGGAGAATAGGCTCTAATGGCGCGAGCCCTGGTCCTTCGGCGCGCGGCGCATGAAGCCGAGGCCTGAGAGTTCGGCAGAGGCGGGCCGTGCGTCCTTGTGACCGGCCCCTTCGCGGCGTGCCGGCCGATTGCCGCCCGCGCCCTTGTCGTTCGCGGAACGAAAGCGGATGCCGTTGCGCTGATTGTCCTGATGACCATTTGGCCGCTTGCCGCGATGCTCGCCCGCCGGGTGCAGCCGATCGCTGCCCGCATCGGGTCTAGCCTCGCGCACTGGACGATCATTGCCCCGATCCCCGCCAAGGTTCGGGCCGGAAGCGCTGCGACCCTGACCCTTGCGATGGCCCTGATGCTTGGCGTCCGACGTCCGCTGATGCGGCCGCGCCTCGGCACGTGCGGCGCGCTCTGGGCGACCGCGAGCGGCCGCTGCCGGCTCGGCGGGCCGCGGCCGCTGGACGCCATCCTGGTCGGGCCGCCGGTTCGGGCGGCGGTCACGCCCCCCGCCAGCGCCGCGCTGTGGACCGCCACGGCCGGGGCCGCTTCGGCGTTCGCCACCCGGACGTCCGCGAACCCCGCGTTCACGGGCGCTCACCGGTGTCTTGTCGGCGGCCAGCGCGGCGTCGTTGCGGCGATCCTGCGAGGGGATTGCCTGGCGCGTTATCCGCTCGATGTCGCGAAGCTGGCTGCGCTCCTCGCCGTCAACCAGCGAAATGGCGATGCCGGTGGCACCAGCCCGCGCGGTCCGGCCGATGCGATGGACGTAGCTCTCGGGCACGTCGGGCAGTTCGAAATTGACGACATGGGAAACCTGATCGACGTCTATGCCGCGCGCCGCGATGTCGGTGGCAACCAGCCCACGGATCTTGCCCGCCTTGAAGGCGGCGAGCGCCTGTTCGCGCTGGCTCTGGCTCTTGTTGCCGTGGATGGCGGCAACTTCGATGCCGGCATCCTCGAGATGGCGCGCGACCCGGTCGGCGCCGCGCTTGGTGCGCGTGAACACGAGTGTTCGGGCCATGTCCGGATCGGCGAACAGCTCGACGAGCAACGCCCGCTTCTTGCTCTGCTCGACGTGGATCACCTTCTGTTCGACCCGCTCGACGGTCGTCGCCGCCGGAGCCACCGAAACCTTGACCGGATCGCGCAGGAACTCGCTGGCGAGCTTGGCGATTTCGGATGGCATGGTGGCCGAGAAGAACAGCGTCTGGCGTTTGACGGACAGCCGGGCCACGATCTTGCGGATCGGTGGCAGGAAGCCGAGGTCGAGCATCTGGTCGGCTTCGTCGAGGACGAGAATCTCGGTGCCCTTGAGATCGACATTGCCCTGCTGGATGTGATCGATCAGGCGGCCGGGAGTGGCGACCAGCACATCGACGCCGCGCGCCAGCATGGAGCGCTGC
>Ga0075021_10000390_pt1 | contig 23571 bp, 25 predicted proteins | sample ColStrG_CSR_2012_FD_72749 | JGI IMG/M metagenome (GOLD analysis project Ga0075021, IMG submission 72749) | Freshwater sediment microbial communities in response to fracking from Pennsylvania, USA - Cold Stream Run_MetaG_CSR_2012 | ecosystem: Environmental > Aquatic > Freshwater > Creek >...
GCAAGAGAAGATGCGAACCACAGTTGTCGAAGCATCCGCAGGCGGTGGCAGCGTCGTCGTCAAAATGGACGGGAACAAACACGTGCTGGCGGTCAAGATCGACCCGGAAGCTGTGAAGTCAGGCGACGTCGAAATGCTACAAGACCTGATTGCCGCCGCAGTCAACGAGGCTGGACGCAAGGTCGAGGAATCCATGAAGTCGGGCATGAGCGGAATGCTCAGCGGCCTAGGACTACCCGGACTTTAGAATTCGCCAGAGGATAGAAAGCGAAGCCGAACTTGTCATTCCGAACAGCAATATCGTGAGGAATCTGCCGTTGTCTTGACGGTTTAGCGAGGGTTCCACAAATCACAGGAGGCACGATGAAGAATGCAGCATGGATGTTGGCACTTGTTCTGGCGTCTTGTATCGGTATGGCCCACGCGGCCGACGAGAAGAAGACGATCGCAAGCGTACTCGATGGCAATGTCAAGAGCATCGAAAGTGAACTCGTTCCTGCCGTCGAAGCGATGCCGGAAGACAAATTCGCATTTGCACCAACTGCCGGCGAATTCAAGACTGTTCGCACTTTCGCCCTGCAAGCAAAGCACGTCGCAGCGGTCAACTACATGGTCGCCGCGGCTATTTTGGGCGAAAAGCCACCCATCGAACTCGGCGGCGAGAACGGGCCGGACAGCGTCAAATCCAAGGCGGACATCGTCAAGTTCTTGAAGGATTCGTATGCCTATGCGCACAAAGCCGTGGGAACGATTACCGATGGCAACAGCTTGGCGCCCGTCAAAAGCCCGTTTGGCGAAGATTCTACGACGCGCCTAGGATTAGCCACCGTATTCGCATGGCACGGTTTCGATCACTACGGACAGATGGTCGAGTATCTGCGCATGAACGGAATCATTCCGCCAGCCAGCCGTCAGTAATTTGAGCAAAGAGTGCGATTGATTGATTTGTGATTGTGATTTAGTGAATTCTGCTGGGTGAAATCAATCCGCAGATCACCAGATTGCAGATCACAAAATAACAAATTACCAAATCACAAATCACCAGATCACCAAATCACAAATTCCCCGAGGCCCCATGAGCCGTTTTGCCGAGCCGATGGCGCGGTTGATTGAAGAACTGAAGAAGCTGCCCGGCATCGGCAGTAAATCCGCGCAGCGTCTCGCGTTCCATATCCTGCGATCCAGCGACGACGACGCGGAAGGTCTAGCCTCGGCCGTGCGCGATCTGAAAGCCCAACTGCGCCTGTGCTCTATCTGCAACAACATCACCGATGTCGACCCCTGCTCCTACTGCACCAATCCGACGCGTAACCATCGACTGGTCTGCGTTGTGGAAGAGCCTACCAACATTGCCGCCATCGAAAAAACGAAGCACTTCAATGGCGTCTATCACGTGCTGCACGGCACGATCTCGCCGCTTCATGGCGTGGGTCCCGAGCATCTGCGCATCTCGAACCTGACCCGGCGCGTCGACGCTGGCGAAGTCGACGAAGTGATTCTTGCCACGAACCCAACCATCGAAGGCGAGGCGACCGCCCACTATCTCGCCGACGCTCTGAAGAAACTTCGCGTGAAGGTTACGCGAATCGCCACAGGCGTCCCAGCTGGCAGCGACATCGAGTACACCGATGAAGTCACCATGCACAAAGCGATGGAAGGCCGCCGCGAACTCTAGCGGGGCTGTTCTAGCACTCTGGCGGTTCCAATACTATAAAGTTTGTCATTCCGAACAGTTCTATCGTGAGGAATCTGCTCTTTGGCCGACGTAGGTGTGCCGTCCTTCTTTCGGGTCCATCGCGAGAGAGGGCGGCTCCCCTCAATCCACTATAAAAATCCGCGCCCCGGATTTCGTAATCGACCGATGTGGCGGATCGCCGTCTCCCACCTGATAACTCATCCCAGGCTTGAGCGTGAACCTGCGACCGTCGGAAAGCTCTGTTTCCAACTCCCCTGCCAGACATAGCAGCACATGCCCCTTGGCACACCAGTGATCGGCCACGTAGCCGGGAGAATACTCCACCATCCGCACCCGAATCGGCCCAAAATGCTGCGTACGCCAGACTGCGGACCCAGTCGTTCCGGGGTGAGTTGTGGTCGTCACTTCATTCCAGTCGGTCGTCGTAAAAGGAAAGCTTTCCAGTTGCATAGACATTCATTCTTTCCCAAAGCCACCTGTGGAAAAGTGTGCAAGCCCTTATCCCAGTCCAAGCGAGGAGGCCCTCCGCGCGACCGACTAGCCAAACTCAGATCGCCCCCGTAACTACCGACTATTGAACAAGATACAAGACATTATGAAAGTAGATTTGAAAAAATAGGAAAATGGCGCGTCAGGTGCATCTTCACCTCTGTCCGTTTCCTCTCTTCCTCTCGATCTGGGGACTGACGCCGAAAGTCAAACTAGACAGCCTCGACCGAGGCCAACAATTCGACGCCAGTCTGCGCCGTACCGCGATGGCAACGCACCGCAGCACGACGCTTCAGAGCCGGGCCTAACCGCCCGGTTTCTTTCTTCGTCCGGCGACTTGTCCTGACTCTCGGATCCTCCACGTAAGCCCCGGCGTAAACCCTGATAGACAGACAGCTTGGAAAGCAGGTGTATAATCCCTGCGTTTTTGAGCATGAGTTAAAAAATGTTGTCCACTTCACTCGGGAGAGCAAAGATGAGAACACTCTGGATTTTGTGCGCTTCGATCGTATTTTTCGCCGTGGGCCAGGCTCGGGCCGTTACTTACACGATGGGTTATCCGCCGCCGGGAGGCGTTACGTTTTCTTCGTCTGGAAACGGCCCCGGCTCCGTCAATGGGGAGACGTTTGCTTACACAACGTTCACACCTTCTCAATACAAGCAGCTGTATTGGGGTCTCAATGCCGTCGCCAACGTAAATGAAGGCATGCCCAATGGAAATATGGTGTTCACTGGGTATAACCCAGCCACCGGCATCGCGGTCTGGACTTCGACTTCGAACTGGATCTTTACGTCCGGAAACAACGTGGGCTGCTGTAACACCCCCACGCAGCTCCTGGTCCAACTGCAGCCTTTCACCGCTATGAACGCGGGCTTTCTCGCGAGCGGATTCTTGAATCCCACCACCACGAAAGGAGCGCTCGGTATCGCGGGCGATCCCAACGAACCCCTGTTTCAAGTGGTTGGCGCAACCTCATATCAAGCAACGTTCGAGTTTATGACTTGGGATGGCGTAGTGGGGGACGCCGGCAACACGGCTCTAGCCACTGACATCTTCGATTTCAACACGAACAACAACGGTGGCCCCGGCGTGACTACCTCCGTGGACTTTGAGTTCTGGTGGAGCTACAACACGACCAGTGCCAAACTCGTCCAAGTCGGGACGTGTCTGACCAACCTGCAAAGCTTTCCCTCGATTTCTGCTGCCGTCGGCGCCGTAACTTCCGGATCCACTGTCGACATTTGTCCCGGCACCTATCCGGAACAAGTCACGATCACGTCGCCCATTACCCTGGCAGGAGTACTGAGTGGCAATGCGGACGCGGCTATTATTACGGTACCCGCGGCGGGGTTGGTACAAAATGGGATGGCGCCGGTTTCAGGTCCCCACAGTGCGCAGATTTTGGTGCAGGACGCTGGCAACGTCACGATCCGGAACCTGATCGTTGATGGCTCCAGCGCGTCCTGTCCGCCTCCGGGGAACATAGACGGCATCGCTTTCCTCAGCAATACCGGGTCGGCTTTCGGCAAAGTAGTCTCGTCGTCGGTGCGTAATGCGGGCAACGGCAACGCATGTATGTTGAACGGCAATGGCATTTACGCGGAAGGTGGGTCCGCCCACCCGCTGACGGTACAAGGAAACACGGTCTACGGCTTCGGCGGAAACGGAGTTACCTTTGCCGCGAATCAGACGGGTTCCATTCTGGGAAATACCATCAACAACGGAAACGGAACCTCTAACGGTGGTCAAACCGGAATCGCTTTGTTCTCGCCGGGAGCCGCAGTGAAAATCACTTCGAACATCGTGAGCGGCGGCAACCGTGGTATCTCGTTGTCCTCTTCCAGTAGCGCGGTTGTGCAGTCTAATACCATCATCGAAACCAACGGCACGGCGTTGGTTCTCAACGAGAGCGGAGGCGGAGGATCCAACAATGTCACCAAAAACACCGTGAACGATGCGACTTGTGGCATCTCGAACGGTCAAGCCGCAGCCACTGACGTTTTCTTGCCCAACACTTTGCTCAACGCAGCCTCAAACCTGTGCCCCTAAAGCCGGCATGGAGACCAAGAGAGGCGGGGGCAATCCCGCCTCTTGTTTTCATTCGTCATCTGCGCGGGTGACTCCCGGCAGGGCCTCGGAGTACCTCAAATCCCATGAATTCCAATCGCAAGGGCTGAATACAATTCACCAATCCTCTACGTGGCCTCGCTTAGGTTTTCTTGTTCCAGGTACAAATTCCCTTCCTCTGCCGCCGACTCCACACCTTCGGGCAGCATTCCGCCGTTATAGCTCGCAAGCCGATTCTTCCACTTCAAGAAATCTGTAATGCTCTGCGGCTCGATCCTCACCTCCACCCGCCTCAAACTGGCCAGCAGGAGGTTCATCTCGTACTTCATGCCTTGCGCCGACCGCAGGCTCTTGACCGATGAAGAACGCACCACCCTCACCCTGCCGTGTTCGCATTCCAACAGTCCCCAGCCCTCCGGAAGCTCGTCGACCCGGAGTAATCCCGCCGCAGTCAAATAGAACCGCTCACATCCGAGCCCCTTCTCCGGCTTCTGGCGAAACGGCTTCGCCCGGTCGGCGATAAAATCTGCGCGCGAAACCTTGCACTCCACCACCACGGAATGCTGCGTGCGCTTCCAGCCAATCGCATCCGGCATCTCTCCGCTGGCACAGGCCTGTTCAGACAAGACCACGCTGCAACGGTAACTTCGTAACCACTTTACGGCCCTCTGAACCAACTGTGCGTGGGTCATGAATCCCTATTCTCCCGGATTTGCCACGACCTGTAGGAGTGGCACTGTAGCTACCGGCATCATTACCTCCGTAACTAACTGGAGACACTGGCGTAGCCTTACCCTACTTAGGCGAGAGGCGTATGTCTATATCTGCCCAAGAACCGGGACGATCGCGCGGAACATCTGCGGTCGCTTTCGTCCACAGCCTCAACATCCTCGTGAAATACGCGAAGATGTATGGCCTCGACCACAAACGCACCGAGGGTGCGTTTGACACTACGTGGAATGAACTCCAGCAGTCTCTGCCCAGCACCGGCAGCAACGGTTTCTTACTCGGCGTGAACGGGCACCGCCTCCTGCTCGACGGCCTGCCGCTAGAGACAGGGCAAGCCGAACGCAGCTTTGCGCAGCTACTTTCTGCAGCTGGACTAGCCAGCATCCATTTCGCACCCGACGTTGCCGCAGAAGACTTGGCGCGCCTGGTTCGCGCTTTTGCAGTCGGCGGTTCCAAGGCGCAAGATCTTTCCAAGTCGATTAAAGAAGCGCTCGGAGCCAACAACACCAGAATCAAAATCAACGAAGTAAAGTTCGTGGCCGCCGACCCACTCACAGGCGACGTCTCCATTGCCGCGCAGATTGCCGCGCAGACTCTGGGACCAGAATTCAAGAATTGGTTGAACGATCCGCAGAAACTACTGCAGTTAATCGCTGCTTCCGAAGGCGCCAATCGAGGCGGCGGTGGCAACCCCGGCTCGTTCCCGTCCGGTCCCGGCGGAGGCTTTGCTGGTCCTGGCGATGGAAGCAATGGCGGCTATGCAGCTCCGTCTGGAGGAGTGGCTGGCAGCGGTTTGGTGGCCAACATGGCCGCCGGCGGCGTAGCTGGCAGCGCCACTGCGGCTGCCCTTGCCTACAGCACGACGGTTCCCTTGCAGGAAGAAGAAGTGGTCCAGGCCATCCGCCTGCTCACTCGTTTCGGCGAAGCTTCGCAAACCGCGGAACCAAGAACCGAAGAAATCCAGAAAGAAATTGAAAGCACCAGCACCAACACGCGGCTGAATCTGCAAGGCCTGCTCTCGAACCTGGCTGCTACTGTCGGCAACCAGGAAACCGACCAGAACATGCTGATGAAGGCCGCCGAGCACATGGCCATCCGCTTCGCCATGGAGAAATATCAAAAGGGCGACGTCAAAGTAAACGCCGTACACCAGATGCTGGAGCACATGAGCCGGCAGATGGAACGCCTTCGCTCGGTCCTCCGCTTACAGGAAGACAAAATGGGCAAGGCCGGAATCCTGGTCGAGTCCCACGCCGACATCATGGACCGCATGTTCTGGGCGGAAGTCCCGGAGTCCGGCAAGCGCAGCGTGCTGATGTCGAACGAAGCCGCCTGCGTTCCGCCGCGCAACGTGCGTCAGTTCCTTGAAACTCTTATTGAGCGCAACGATCTCGAAGCAGCGGAAAACATCCTCCGCAACTACATCACGTGTCTCGATAGTAAGGACGTGGAAGTTCGTCGGAAGACGGCTGTAGGCTTGAGTCAGCTTTCCGATCTTTACGCGACCGTTGGTAAGGATCTCTTGGTCGATGCCATCAAGCGTGCCGGCGAACAAGTCCGCACCGATCAAGAGGGTGAGCTACAGAGTTTGATGAGCGCTGCCTTTGTTCGCCTGAGTCAGGAAGCCAGCACCCGCCGCCAGTACGGCGCCCTGGAACAGGTTCTGGATTCGCTCGTCACCATCGCCAAGGACAGACCGCTATTCGCCAAGGACATGGCGCCACGCATCGGCGTCGAAAACCGCCTGCCCGACTTCATCGAAGAGGGCTTGCGTTTAGATGAAGTTCCTCGCCAGCTTCTCGGCGTGTTGCGTCGGACTCCGGAAGCTTCTGTAGATCATCTGGCCGACCGTTTCTATCGTTGCCTGACGCGTCAGGAATGCGACCGCGTTGTCGATCTGGTTAAAGGTCTCGAAGGCGCCGCGCTTGAACAAATGCGCCACATTTTGCGTCTGGGTCAGCCCAGCAAAGCCGCCGCCGTCGTAGGCTTGCTGAGCCGCTTGGACGTTGGCACGCTGCTGGAGCTCCTGCCTGGCCGGATGCAAGACATGAACCGATTCTTCCAGGACATGATTGTGCGCCAGATCGCGTATGGCGCAGCCTCCGATCGCGGCCGCACGCTGCTGGAATTGCTGGAAATGCTCGACCCAAGCGTGCTTCCAATGGCGGTCGACGAAATCGGCATGAGCGGCGACACAAGCGCCGCCGGGGCCTGCATCGCCATGGCGCAAGCCGGTGAAACGCAGGGACGTTCCCCGTTCCTGCAGATTAAGGCTCTTGAGAGCCTGGGTCGTCTGCGCGAGCAGGATGCCACCCCGGTCCTCCGCGGACTGCTAGAGGCCCGCAAAATGTTCAAGTGGACCTACCACCGCGAAATCCGGGTTGCCGCTGCCCAGTCCTTGGCAAAGATCGACCCCCGCTACGGCAGCCAGATCATGTCAGAAACGGGTCTAGAAGCCGCAGAATTGGCCCTGGCGCCTCTCGAACCGGCTCCGGCCTGTCCGTGGGTCCGCCAGCGCCGCTACGAGCGCCTGGTGCTCGCCAAGGCTATTACAGGCACCCTCAGCAGTTCCTGGGGTAAGTGCCAAGTGCAGATCCGGGAAATGAGCATGGGCGGCGGTTTGGCCACTAAGGAAGACGGCGTCCGTATCAGTTCGGAAGGCACCCTCGAATTCTCTATCGGCATGCGCCACGTAAAATCGCAGGTCATCCTGCGCCGCGCCAAACAGCAGGAATTCGGCTACGAAATCGTAAATATTGACCTCGATGGCCGCTCCAAAATCCGCCGCCTGCTCATCGAAACCGCGGAAAAGGCCCCCGAAACCCGCAGCAAAGAGTGGGATGGCAACCGCAAGGGCTAACTAAACAAGCCTCGCTGGACTCGTTCAGCGCGTTTGACGCAAAACCTTGGGCCTCCGAGGCCCAGACATTTCAACCGCAAATTCGACGGGCAAGCTCGATTTGAATAGGTTGATTTTTGCCAACCCAGCACGACTTGCTGCAAGCGCAAAAGCGCGACTGAAGGATCCCGCGACCCCTGCGACACTCGCCAGCGGAACCTCCCGGCTGCCCTGAGAAAGCGGAATCTTAACGCCCCTGAAATTAACATGCATTTAATTACACCTTATGGTGTAATGAGATGCATGGATCAACTGACCGACGTCCTGACGGCCCTTTCCCACCCGACTCGGCGAGCGATTATCGCGCAGTTGGCCAACGGCCCGGCCCGATTCCTCGATGTCGCAAAGTCGTTCGACACTGCTTTGAACGCGGTGACGAAGCACCTGAAGCTGCTCGAAAGAGCCGGACTCATCGAGCGCAGGAAGCAAGGCCGCGAAGTCTTCATCTCGTTCCGAGGCGAACCTCTGCGCAAGGTTGCGGGATGGATGCATGAGTACGAGCGTTTCTGGAACGAGCGCCTCGATCAGTTTGAGCAGCATTTCAAAAGCAAACAGCGGAAGACTCTTAAATAGGAGAAGAAAAAGTGACAAAACCGACGAAGACCATTGAATTCAAATTCCAACGAACCATCCCAGCTCCTCCAGACGAGGTGTTCGATGCGTGGCTGAATCCAAAGATCCCCGGCAATCCCTGGAATGCAGCCGACAAGTTTTTGTTGAATCCGAAAGTTGACGGGCTCTTTTTCTGGGCCCTGAAGGAGCATGCCCACTACGGCCGATTTACGGATATGAAACGCCCGGCTCGAATGCAGCATACCTGGATGTCATCCAGTACCTTGGGCCAAGAGTCCACGGTAACCCTGACCTTCAAGAAACAGGGCAAAGGGACGCTCATGACCCTCCTGCATACCGGGCTTCCCGATCATGCGGTGGCCAAAGGGCACGAGAAAGGCTGGAACTTCTTCCTCGAAGGCTTTTGTAACCAGTTTCCGAAAGGTTCGCGGAAGGAGAAGTAGTCTATGACCTCACCCATCAACACAACGACGGAAGCCCGTGGATACGCGCCGGTCAACGGGCTGAAGATGTACTACGAAATTGAGGGAAATGGCGATCCCTTGGTTTGCATCCCTCCCGCATTCGGATACGCCGGCTTGAACCCCTATCCGGCTCTGCTACAAAACCACACGGTCATCACCATGGATCTCCAGGGCCATGGCCGCACGGCCGATATCCCGCAGCGTCCGCTCTCCATCGAGCAACACGCCAAAGATGTAGTTGCCCTATTGAAACATCTTGGAATCCGCAAAGCGAACTTCTTTGGCGAGAGTTACGGCGGCAACGCGGCGGCGATGATAGCAATTCGCTACCCAGAACTTGTGGGTTGCGTTGTCACCTACGCGGCAACATTTGGTCCTCCTCAGCTCGCCCTGAACCCAAAGACAACGCGCTTCGATCACCCGCCTACGGATGATTCCAGCTACATCGAATTTCAGAGGGAAAACTACAAGAAGGTGGCTCCCGATCCCAGCTACTGGCCCAAAATCTTCGACAAGCTCGGAAGCATCCGTTGGGAAGGCTTCTCGAACGAAGAGTTGGCCTCAATTCAAGCACCGATGCTGATCGTCCTCGGAGACTCCGATTTTGTCCTGCTAGAGCACGCCGTCAAGACAGTCGGCAGGATCCCCCACGCCGAGCTTTCCGTTATACCATCCGCCAGCCACTTCGCCCTGTTTTCGGAACAAGAGAGAGTGATTCCGATCGTGAAGCATTTCCTGGCAAAACCCGCTAAAGATCTCGCCTTGGCAACTGCTGCAACGGGTTATCACCCGGGTCAAACCAGATAAAACTCAAAGGAGAGAAATATGTCGGCAGTTACATTTGGAAATCATTCTTCGGTCATTGTTCCGCTCAAGGATCGGGATGCCATTCGCAACTTTTATTGCGATGTCCTCGGTGGCAAAATCACGAAGGCACAGGACGAAAGGGACTTCGTTCGTCTCGGAGATAACTTTTACATCGTGTTCCTCTACGGCGATGTCCCAGATGAGAGCGCGTTCTTACGGACGGCAAGATCGATCTGGCTCGAGATCAAGTCCGACAAGGTGGAGGAAATGCGCGCAGCAATTCTCGAGTCGGGTCTAGTCAGGAAACTGGAGGTGCCAGACCCTCACCTCTATTTTCAGGCGCCAGGGGGACAATGCATGCGGCTGGTGGGAATCGACGAGGATCTCTCATTCTATGAAGGAGCCGCGGAGGGCCCGAACGTGGCGAAGATAAAAGAGGCCCTCAAGAAAGAGGCAATGACCAAATGAGCAAGAACTGGGCCGCACCTTATGCTCCAGCCAAAGTAAGTCGAGCACAGAAACACAGCCTTCCCGTTTGGGGAAGGCTGTGAATACTAACCCTTTCAGATACCTACCGAGCAAAGCTTGCTTACTACTTCATCGCCGCTTACTTTACCTTGGCGAAAATGATCACCAGCGTGTAGAGAGCGAGCGATTCGATCAGCGCCAGGCCCAGAATAAGGGCAAAGCGGATTCCGCCGCCAGCGGCTGGGTTGCGGGCGAGCGCTTCGGCAGCCGAGGCGGTGGCTTTTCCTTGACCAAGTCCGCATAGGCCGGAAGCGATAGCCATGGCGATACAAGCAGCGGCAACAGTCCAGTTCGCTTCAATCGTGCTGGTGATAGTGCCACCCTGCGCCATCGCGGGCATCGCGAAGGTCAGGAGCGCGAGAAACAAGAACAAAAAGCTCAACTTACGCATTGGGTACTCTCCTCTGTGCTATGAATTGCCGCTAGTGGGTGGTTGACGTTCACCGTGCTGACGCCCTCACGCTTGCGGCGGGTAAAGTTTTGAAAATTCAGTTTCGAGTTTCCCGGCCTTAACTCGAAACTAGAAACTCGCAACTCGAAACTGTTCTCTAGTGCTCTTCCGAAACCGCTCCGGACAGATAGATCGTCGTCATGAGCACAAAAATGTAAGTCTGCAATAGCGAAACGCCGATGTGCAGCGCTAGAAACAAGACCGGAACACCCAACGGAATCAGCGAGAAAAACACCAGCGTGACCAGATCGCCCGCGAACATGTTGGCGTAAAGACGAATGGTGAGCGACATCATGCGTGCCAAATGGCTGACGATTTCGATCGGCAGCATGAGCCATGCCAGCCACCACACCGGACCCAGAAACTGCTTCAAGTACTTGATGCCGTGATGCCGGAAGCCGCTGAAGTGGTAGTACATCCAGGCCAGGAAAGCGCACCCGAGCGTAACGCTAGCCGTCGCGGTTGGAGACTCAAAGCCAGGAATCAGGCCGATCAAATTCATCAGCAAAATGAACCATCCGAGCGTGATCAGGAACGGCGTGAAACGCTCGCTGTGGTGCCCGATGATCTCTTCCGACTGGCTGTTGACGAACGCCTCAGCGCCCTCCACCAGGTGCTGCAGTGCCCCTGGCTTGTCGACGGAAAGAAACGCTCGCACCATCGCGAAAAACACGATAAGCCCAGCCACGACCAGCACTTGCATGGCAAACGCGTTACTGATCGGAGCCTGCGGATACTTGGCGGGAACATGGACAAGATTCAGCACCGCGTTGGCCGGTCCGGCAAACCAGCGGTTCAGGAGTTCAGTAATCCAAAGTTGTTCTGGCATTTTGATGGATGAAGGCTAAGTTTTGGGTTGTCGATCAGGAGCCTATGGACGGCCGAACCGCAGCCAGAACCACGTACGCAGCTTCCATGAAAATCGCCAGAACGGGGACAAACAACCCGCCCAGAAACCCATGAAAAGCCACGGGATAACTAGTAAATATAACATAGGCTCCGAGAGCGATCAAAGCAAAACGGGTTATGAAACGGAGTACTACTGCTGGTCTCGAGGCTGGATTTCCGCTAGCGGTTACGGCATCGGCCAAGGCCGCGACGGTGCTCTTGAGCCAGCGAAAATTGATCCACGCGACAATAGCGCCCAAGACGAATCCCAGCACTAGTCCGCGAGTTCCCTTCCAGAACAGAACCAGGGCAATTGCACACGACGCAAGAGGAATGAATTTCTGTATACGCCGCAGCGAGTCGGAGAACAATGCGTCCGTTGCGGGATCGGAGGGCAGCGGTGGGTCCGGGAAGTCTGGAACCGAACTCTCCAACTCGGAGTTTCGAACTTCGCCGTCGACTTCCTCAGCCATTGTTGTCCGCTTTGGAAACAGTACGAATCAGCTCAATAAAACCGCCTGCGATCCCGAGAAGCAGCCCAACGACGTACAGCCACTTGGTATGAAACAAGCGGTCAGCGCCGACTCCAACGAGCCAACCAGCGACTGTAGCCGCCGGCAACGCGAAGCCAATTTGACTGTACTTGGCCAGGGTTACGAGGAAGCTGCGTTCCTGCTCGGATTGGTCGTCTTTGGGCATCAGACAATCCACCCGCCGCCCACCACAATCTCTCCGTCGTAAAACACGGCCGCCTGTCCCGGAGTGATCGCCCGCTGCGGATCGTCAAATGTGCCAGTAACTTCATCGTCGCCAGTCTTACTGATCCAGGCCATGGCAGGCTCGTGGCGATGGCGAATCTTTACGCTTACCCGCATCGGCTCGCGCAGATCCTCAACAGAAATCCAATTCAGCTCCCGCGCCCGCAGCGTCTTCGAGAACAGATCTTCGTCTTTGCCGAGCACAATCTTGTGATCCGTGGGGTTGATCTGAATCACATATAGCGGCGACCCCGTGGCGATGCCGAGCCCCTTGCGTTGGCCCACAGTGAAGTTGTGCACCCCGGCATGCTCGCCAATCGTCGCCCCATCGGTTGTAACGAGCTCGCCGGAAGAATCCGGCAACGCCTCGCCCTGCTCTTCGAGATAGGCCTCAATGAACCGCTTGTAATCGCCGCCGGGGACGAAGCAAATTTCCTGCGACTCCGGCTTCTCCGCCGAGGCCAGCCCGTGCTGCCGCGCAATCTCACGCACTTCCGCCTTCGTCATCCCGCCCAATGGGAATAGCGTGCGGCTCAACTGCTCTTGCGTGAGTCCGAACAAAAAGTAAGTCTGGTCCTTGGCGCGATCCACCGGGCGCTGCAACAACCATCGCCCGTTCTCTTCTGAATATGCAACGCGCGCGTAATGCCCGGTGGCAATCTTCTCGGCGCCAATCTGCCGCGCCATCACCAGGAATTCATCAAACTTCAGGAAGTTATTGCACAGACTGCATGGAATCGGCGTACGCCCAGCCAGATACTCGCTGACGAAGGGCTTGACCACATCGCGCTCAAACCGCGCTTCGTGATTCACCACGTAGTAAGGAATCCCAATCTTCTCCGCCACCCGCCGCGCATCGTAGACGTCGTCAATCGAACAGCAACGCCCCTGCACCGACTCCGGCATACCGGCATGTCCAGCTAACCGCCGCTGATTCCACAGCTGCATCGTCAAACCGACAAGCCTGTGCCCCTCCGCACGCAGCATGGCCGCGACCGCGGAGGAATCCACTCCTCCTGACATGGCGACGGCGATGGTGGTTGATGCAGTCATGAAATTCAGCCTTCGTACTCTGGTATTTCTGATCAAGTTCAACTTGTCATCCCGACCGAAGGGGAATCGCCAGTTTTCCGGCGATTCCCGCAGTGGAGGGACCTGCTGTTCATTGAAGAACAAACTAATCAGGGTCCTGGGCACCGCCTTAATGTGCCGAAACCAGAACTCTCTTCTTCCACAACGGCGAAAGCCTTCGCAGCCGCGCAACCGTTTCCGGAACAGCTCGAATCGCGAAATCCACTTCCTCTTCCGTGTTCTGCTTCCCCAAACTAAACCGGATACTGGCTCGCGCGTGTTCAGGGCTCAAACCCATCTCCGTCAGTACGTGCGACGGCTCCGTCGCTCCCGACGAGCATGCCGCCCCGGTCGATACCGCTAGCCCCTTCAGATCCAGCGCGATGACCAGCGCCTCTCCTTCAATGGAATCAAAATAGATATTCGTAGTATTGGGAACCCGGGCCGCATCTTCTCCATTCACGCCCGCCGCCTCGATCTCGCTCAGCAGCGCCGCTTGCAGCCGATCCCGCATGGCCGCCATCTTCATATCGCCGCTCCGGTCGTCGCCACGCTCGAAAGCAGCCAACGCCATCTCAGCCGCCTTGCCCAGTCCTACAATCCCGGCCACGTTCTCGGTCCCGGCCCGCCGCTGACGCTCGTGGCGGCCTCCGTACAGCATGGGCCGAAGCTGAGTTCCCTTCCTCACACAAATGGCGCCCACACCCTGTGAAGCGTGCATCTTGTGCCCTGAAATCGAGAGCAAATCACAACCAATTTTGCCAACGTCAATCGGCACCTTCCCCGCCGCCTGCACCGCATCGGTATGAAAGTAGACATCGGCTTCCGCCGCGATCCTGCCAATTTCCTCCACCGGCTGCAGCACGCCCGTTTCGTTATTCGCCATCATCACCGAGATCAGCTTTGTATTCGGCCGCAACTCCCGCTTCACATCTTCCGGATCAACCAATCCTTGCCCGTTCACCGGAACATAGCTGACTTCAACGCCCATCTCCTGCAACCGCTGACACGAAAACAACACAGCATGGTGTTCGATGGTCGATGTGATCACGTGATCGCCCGCCTGCACCATCCCGAAAATTCCGAGGTTGTCGCCTTCCGTGCCGCCGCTGGTAAACACGATCTCCGATGCTCGGCAGCCGAGCAACTTCGCTGCTGACTCCCGCGCCCGCTCTACCGCCGCTCGCGTTTCCTGCCCATGGCGATGAATTGACGACGCGTTGCCAAAATGCTCGGCAAAATACGGCTCCATCGCCGCCCGGACTTCCGGCAGCATGGGTGTGGTCGCGTTATTGTCGAAGTAAATGCGGCGCATCAGGAAGCTCTACCTTACCTATCAATTGTAAGGGTTGGCACGCCCCGAGGGCGAGAAACAGCGGGTTCGAGCTATTTCGCGGCAGGCCACTGAAAACAAAGGTTGTAGCCATCAGGGTCATGGACATACAGCTGCCTCATGCCATAGTGCGCGACTTTCGGCTTCGCAACATCGACTCCCTTGGCACGAAGATGCTCGTAAACTGCATCCACATCCGGAGCCCCGAAATAGAGGCACGTGTCGTCGTGAGCCGCAATGCGGGCAGGATCAGGGTGTGGCGGCCGCTGATCGCTTTCGTAGGCCGTATTCAACATGACCTCGGTGCCGTTGAGTCGAAGCCACGCCCAATCGAAAACCGGCCCGGGCCGCGAGGTTTGAACAACTTCGAAGCCGAGCACGTCGCAATAGAACGCCATCGACGTGGGCATATCGAAAACTTGAAAGAGCGGCGCGACGCCGCGGATGTCAATGGCCATTTACTTCTCTTAGGACTACGACTCGGAGAATCTTCAACTGATTCACCGCTGGTTCATCGCCACGTACGGCGCCGGATGCTTCGGTCCAATGTACTCGGCACGCGGCCGAATCAGGCGGTTATCGTCCAATTGCTCGATGACGTGCGCAGCCCATCCGCCAATACGCGAGATCGCGAAGATCGGCGTAAACAAGTCCACGCCGATGCCCAGCATGTGATACGTCGAGGCCGAATAGAAATCCACATTGGCGTTCAATTTCTTCTCGCCCTTCACGTAGAGTTCGACTTTGCGCGAAATCTCAAACCACTTGGGATCGCCGCCAGTTTTGCCCAAATCTTCTGACATTTTTCGCAAGAATGTTGCCCGTGGATCTTCCGTCGTGTAAACCCGGTGGCCAAAGCCTGCAACCTTCTTCTTCGCCGCCAGCATGGCTTTGACATACTCGACGGGGTCTTCGCTTTTAGCGTCGATCTCTTTCAGCATCTTAAAAACGGCTTCGTTGGCACCACCGTGCAGCGACCCTTTCAGAGCGCCAATCGCCGAGGTGATCGCCGAATGCATATCGGACAAAGTCGCGGCCGTCACGCGAGCCGCAAAGGTTGAAGCGTTCAGTTCGTGGTCAGCATGCAGCACCAGCGCCACGTCAAGAGCCTTTTCCGCTGTCGCCGAAGGCTTTTCGCCATTCAACATCCACAGAAAATTCGCAGCGTGCGAAAGCGACGGATCCGCTTCCACAATGTTCTTGCCCTTGCGGATGCGGTCATGAATCGCGACCAGCATTGCGATCTGTGAAGTCAACCGAATCGCCTTGCGAATATTCGCGTCGTGGTCGCCGTTCTTGGCATCGACGTCGTAAATACCAAGCGCCGAAACCGCCGTCCGCAACACATCCATCGGCGCAGCATCTTTCGGAAACAGCCGAATCAGACTGATGACCGACGCGTCAATCTTGCGCTCCTGCCCCAGCTTTTTCCTCAGGTCGTCGAGTTCGGCTTGCTTCGGAAGTCTCCCATTCCACAACAGGAAACATGTTTCTTCAAAATTCGAGTGCTCGCCCAGTTCGCGAATATCGATGCCGCGATAGGCCAATACGCCAAGGTCGCCATCGATATAACAAATGCTTGAATTGGTGGCGACAATGCCTTCCAAACCTCGCCCTTGGGCGGTTGTGCCGCTGGACATGATGACCTCTCTCCGAAGCTACTGCCAAGATAAGTACGAAGCAAAACGAGCAATCGCAGGTCTAAACACACGCGATTACGATTCGCGCAACTCTTTTTTATACGCCAAAACCGGGAACTTTCCAAACGCTCAAGGACATGTCCGACCGACCTAGCTCGTGTACGACAACTATTGTTGCTCGCGCGGCGCGCCCCGACCGATGACCAATCTAACCGGACGCCCGCAGAGTTTCCTTGCGTACGGTGAGGTGCTCAATCAAGTCTTCCTTGACCAGAAAACCAGTCCCCGGCACATCCGGAACCTGAATCGTTCCCCGCTCCGAAACCGTGACTTCCGGTTCGATGATGTCTTCCTTCCAATACCGCTCGGACGCCGAAACATCCCCCGGCAGCTTGAAGTTCTCCAGCGACGACAGGTGAATATTGTGCACACGCCCGATGCCTGATTCCAGCATTCCGCCGCACCAGACCGGAACATTGTGGGCCTTGGCGATATCGTGAATCTTAATAGCCTCGCTCATCCCGCCGACCCGCCCGACTTTAACATTAACAATCCGGCAGGCATCCAGGTCTAGCGCCATCTGCGCATCGCGGGCCGTTCGAATCGATTCGTCCAGGCAAATCTTCGTCTCGAGCTGTTTCTGCAAACGCGCGTGATAGTAGATATCGTCATTCCACAGCGGCTGCTCGATCATCAGCAGCTTGAATGCATCGAATTTCCTGAGATGCTCCACCTCGTCCAGGCGATAATCGGAATTGGCGTCGCAGCTCAACAGGACATCGGGCCATCGGCTGCGGATCTTCTCCAGGATATCCAGATCCCAGCCGTGCTTCACCTTCACTTTGATTCGTTGATAGCCCGCAGCTAACTCCGTTTCGATTTTTCCCATCAACTGTTCCACGGAGTCCTGAATTCCAATGGAAACGCCGGTTGGAATCTCGCGTGCCGAACCGCCAATTAGTTTCCAGAGCGGAACGTTCTTCTGTTTGGACTCCGCTTCCCACAGAGCGTTCTCCAGCGCTCCCTTTGCCATGCGATTGCCGCGAACTTTCGCGAAAAGCGGAGCGCAGTCACGCCCGGAGGCGAGCGTCTTCCCGAGTAACGCAGGAATCAGATACTGCCGCAAGACCATCCACGCGGAATCGACAAACTCTTCGCTGTAAAAAGGATGCGCGTCCGCTACGCATTCGCCCCATCCATCGACCCCGTCACAGTGAACCGTAACGAGCATGGTGCGACGATCGTAGACGCGCCCAAAGCTGGTCTCGAAAAAATGGACCAGCGGCATATGCAATTCCCGCAGAGTTACCGCTTCAATCTTCATGAGTCAGTTGTTGTTTCGCGCTACCGCGCATACGACCAATCTTCGTCCCATCGTCCAAGCAAAAACGCTCCGTTGCCGGCACCGTCACGTTCGTATCCAAGGACAGACAGCCCCTCCGCGAACGCGCTCAAAAAATCTTCGCGATTCCGGCTCTGCACCTCTGCCGCCCGAGCCCGCGTTTCGGCCGCCGCTTTCCAGGCATAGATTTCAGCGGGCACGGAGACCCGCTTCACCACTTCAATTCGCGGCTCAATTCCTTCTTCTAGCAGAAGCGTCACGCGTTTCGAACGCAGCCACCACTCCGCAATCAGCCGATCCGTCGGCAATCCACCATGCAACGCGGAAGTGGTCACGCCATATTGGTTGATATTGTAGTGACGCATAATCGCGCCCAATCGGCGGATGTTAAAAAATGCGTTCTTGATTTCCAGTGGATCAAAAGTCCACTCCATCAAAGCAATATTCCGAGAAAGGGCTTCTTCCCTCTGGAACAACTTGAGCTGCTTCCCCACCCCGGCGTTGCGGTAGCGCTCATCCACCGCCGCCATGTGGGAGTGTAAGTACGAGTGACCGTTACGGTGTCCCGGCACCGAGAGTGCAAACCCAATCAGCTCCCCACCATCGAATGCGCCGACCACCTGCCCGCCAACCTTATCCGCCACCACGAACATGCGTAGGGGGACCAGCTCCGCATCGCTGAAGTTCCACACCTGCTGTTGCAATTTCACGCAAAGGCGAAACTCATCCGTACTCTGGCATTTGCGAACAACGATCTCGCTCATTGGCCGTTGACCGCCTTGCGCTCGTCCCGCTTCACCGCCTGCCACATCGATTCCAGCTCTTCAAGGGAAGCATCACTCGCGCTCTTGCCCTCTGCCCGTAGCTTCGCTTCCACACCCTGAAACCGGCGCCGGAATTTACGATTCGTCTTCTTCAGCGCAGACTCCGAATCCACCGATAGATACCGCGCGATATTTACCAGCGTGAAGAACAGGTCACCGACCTCTTCCTCCAGCCGCGTCTGCAAGTTCTCAGGGGCCGCGGCTTGGCCGGACCCGGCGATCCCCCGCCCCTGTGGCTTCGGTCCGGGCTCTGGATACTCGCGCAGATGCTCCCGCAGCTCGTCCGTCTCTTCCTGCAGCTTCGCGAACAGACCTTCAATATTTGGCCAGTCGAAGCCCACCCCCGCCGCCCGCGAACTCAGTTTCCGGGCCTCCAGCAAGGCCGGCATCGCCGAGGAAACGCCTTCGATCACTGATTTCGACCCACTGGACGGGTCTTTGCCCTGCGCTTTCGCTTTCTCTTTCTCTTTCCCCTGCGCTTTCTCTTGCGCTTTAATCGCTTCCCAGTTACGCAGCACCTCGGAAGAAGTTTCCGCCTTCACATCGCCGAACACATGAGGATGCCGGTTCACCAGCTTGTCGCAAAGTCGATCGAGAACCTGGTCAATTGAGAAGGTGCCCTGTTCCCGCGCCATCTGCGAATAAAAAAGGACTTGCAACAGCAAATCTCCCAGCTCTCCCGGAAGCTCGTCCCAGTCGCGATTGTCGATCGCCTCCAGTACCTCGTACGTCTCTTCCACGGTGTACGGCTTGATGGAATCGAAATTCTGCTCAATGTCCCACGGACATCCGCCCGGCCCGCGAAGCCGCGCCATAATCGCCACCGCGCGCTCGAAGCGCTGCCCGGTCGTATGGGCCGGCGACGAAACAGATACATCTGGGATGTGTTCCTGCATTGGCTCTCTAATTTAACCGACGCGAAAGGTATTGACCAAACGCTCGGTCTCGTCGGAAATGAGCATCTCCACACCCAGAGCGGCTAAGCGGCGCATATCGGGTGTTTCGTTCACAGTCCAGGCGCCAATGCGTGCATTGGTTTTGCGGAGGTTGGACACCATAGCTTCGTCGAGCAAATACCATTCCGGGAGCATCCACCGCACGCCCTCGCGCGGAAAGTCATTCCTGCCAGCGCCATGCTCCTGTACCCGATCGAAGAGATACCCCAGTTCGATGGAGTCATCGAGCGCGTGAATCCTCCCAAGAACCTCGGGCAAGAACGATGTAACCAGGCAACCCTGCTTGGTCGGATACTGCCACAACAGCTCCACGACGGGGGCCTCTACGCCAGCGACCTTCAGTTCAATATCGAGAAAACACTTCCCGGAATAGCGGTGGAGAACATCTTCCAGGAACGGCAGAAATCCCTGCGCCTGCCAGCCTTCCACCTCGCGTGCAGACAGCTTCGCGATCAACGAGCCGCGAAAGGCCGTGTCATGGCAGACCACCAGGCTGCCGTCCGCCGTCCCGCGCACGTCAAACTCAAAGCCGTCGCACCCGTGCTCTAAGCACAGATCAAACGAGGCAATCGTATTTTCTGGAATCGATTTTGTAGCCCGCGCACCGCGATGTCCCAGCAAAAGAGGTCGCGAGCGCGCCGTCATGGGAAGTTAGTCGAGATCGAAATCGCGGATCGGGCGACCCGTATCAGGAGATTCCTTCGCCCGCTTCACTGCCTCCTGAAACTTCTTTTCCAGGAGGTCCTTGCTGTTCTTCTGCGCTTCCACAGCCTGCCGGAATACGGATTCCTTGCGGCTATTCTGCTCCCGCATGGCGCGCGCCGCATCCTCGAAATCGTTAAACGTCTTCGGGGTTGCCGGAGGCGTATGCGCAATCACCGCCTGCGCCTCCGCGTCTACCTTGAGCACGGCGTGGCAGCACGGGCAGGTCACGTCAAACGCACTGGGACCTTTCGGCATGTAGCGAATATACCGCAAAATAGAAGAAAATGCGGCCTGGGGCTACCTTCTAGCGCGGATTCAGCCGGATCGGGAAAACATGGAAGAGTTGCAGCATTTCCCACGACAGCAGTAACAGGCACGTTATAACGACCAGCACGGCCAGCATCTCCCCAACGGCCATCCTGCGCCGCCGCCCAGAAGGCTCCAGGCTCCTCGTCACCAGTGCCAGGATGTTCAGGGTCGCGAAACCAAACACCAGCATCCACAGTATGTTGTAGAACTCGCCGCGCTTATCGGTCAGTTGCCAGGCCCCAAACAGCACAACCAACGCCGCCTGGCGCACCTGCGGAATCGCCGCCGAGAAAAACGCGAGATGTACCCAAGGCCTCATTGATTGCAAACCAGGTTGCAGGAACCAGAATGCAGGGTTCAGGATTTCAGGATCACGCGGAATAACGAGCGTCGAACGCCAAGGGTACGAGGAAACAACGCCAGAAAGCAAGTATCAGAAAGGCAGCGCCTCTGCGGGGCGAACATTCCTGCCGTCCGCTCCTGGCTCCACGCCATCAATTCGACGCTTTAGGTCTTTCCAGGTTCGGCAGAAACGCCGTCAACAACCCGATCGCCGGAAGATAAGCGCAAATGCGATAGACGAACTCGATGCTGGTAGCATCCGCCAGCCGCCCCAGAACCGCCGCCGCAATGCCGCCCATGCCAAAGGCAAATCCGAAGAACAGTCCTGCAATCATGCCAACATTGCCGGGCACCAGTTCCTGCGCATAAACCAAAATCGCCGAAAACGCCGACGCCAGCACAAAACCAATCACCACACTCAGCACCCCGGTCCAGAACAGGTTCGCATGAGGCATCAACAACGTGAACGGCAGCACGCCCAGAATCGAAACCCAAATCACGTACTTGCGCCCAATCTTGTCGCCTACCGGTCCACCGATCAGCGTCCCAGCCGCCACTGCTCCCAGAAACACGAACAGATGCAATTGCGAATTTTGCACGGAAACATGAAAGCGATCGATCAAATAAAACGTGTAGTAATTCGCCAAACTCGATAGATAGAAGTATTTGGAGAAAATCAACGCCAGAAGTATCGCGATCGAAACTGCAATTTTCTTCCGCGACAGCTCTGGATGAGGAGTTTCAGTCCTCCGCGCCGCCATCGGACGAGTTCTTTCCTGATGGCTATACCAGCGGCTCACATAGCTCAGCACGGTGATCCCTATCAGCACCGCGATGCAAAACCAGGCCACCCCGCGCTGACCCACCGGCAACACAATAAACGCCGCCAGCAGGGGCCCAATCGCCGATCCGGTGTTCCCTCCGACCTGGAAAAACGACTGCGCCAAACCGTGCCGCCCGCCCGAAGCCATGCGTGCCACCCGCGACGCTTCCGGATGAAACACTGCCGCTCCGACGCCAATCAAAGACACTGCGAATAGCAAGATCGCGAACGTCGGCGCGACCGCCAACAGTATGAGCCCGACCAGCGTGAACACCATCCCCGCAGGCAGCGAGTACGGCGTCGGCTTCCGATCCGTATACCAGCCAATTAGAGGCTGCAGCAGTGAAGCCACAATCTGGTACGTCATCGCAATCAGCCCAACGTGCGCAAAGTCGAGATGAAACGAACCTTTGAGAATGGGATAAATCGAGGGCAGCAGCGACTGCACCATGTCATTGATGAAATGACCCAGTGTGACGGCGGTGAGGATGCGGAAGAGTACGCCTTCCGAGGAGGGAGCGTGGGGCGCTTCAACAATCGTATCTGCAGCAGCCTGGGACATACTCTCGGGTCGTTCTCTTCTTTCCTAGATCGTTGTTACAACTTTCTTAAATCGTTCTTACAACCAAAGACAAACCCGCGCCTTGTCATTCCGAACGCAGTGAGGAATCCCTATCGACAACCAACACTCTCAAAGCCGGGGTACTTGTCGTCCGCCCTTCAGAAGGACAACTCGTGAGGAATCCGCTGTTTTCCTACTCCCACAACAATATCTGATGATCCACACACTCGGGATTCACATTTTCCATAACTCTCATGGGAAAATCCGCGCCCTGCAGCGCCAGGAAAGTCGACGCGGCAAGCTCCCGCTCTTGCTGCACCTTCTCCGGATACAAAGCATTGCTCAGAAGCGCCGCATGGCGCGCCAGAATCTCCGACCGCCGTAACTCCGCTCGCGCTGCTCGCTCGCGCAAACGCTTCAACTGATATCGAATTTTCCGGCCCGCCCGATCCGACGCTTCGGTCAGTGTCGAATCCAGCTGTTCCAACGATCCGCGCACCCGCGCCAGAGAATCTTCGAAAGCGCGTTGCGCCGCATCAAACTCCGCGTGAATTTCCGGCGGCAGCGTCCGGTTGCCAATCTTTTGCCGAACCGCATCCGGCCCATTCAACAAGTCCGTTAATTGCAATCCATAACGAGTCATCAACCCCGCCTGCTTCGCGTCGACAACCGTCGCCGAAAACCGTGGCAGGATTGGCGTCACCCGCCCCAGCAGCTTCTCGTACAGAACCGCCGACTGCGTGAAATACGCCACTTCCGCCGGACCGCCTACATACGCCAGCGTCGGCAAAAGAAAATCCTGCACCACCGGCCGCAGCAAAGCATTGGGATTGAAACTCTCCGGATGCGCCGCGACCTGCTCCAGCAACACAGCCTGCGAGATCCTGGTTCCTCCGACCTCAAACGTGTCTTCCGCCGTCCCGCCATTCGACCGAACGTGATGAATCGCCGTCCGCACACCGTTCCGCACTTCAAACACCGCCGTCGATGAAGGCGTAACCTTTACCTGTTCGTGATACCCCGCCGCGGTCAATTCCTTCCCGCGCAGCAACAACCCGTCGTTCAGTTCCTTCGCATGCTGGATCGCGCCCACATAAATTGACTTGGCAATCCCGTGCAGTTCCGGATCCGATGGATCCAGAATGATTACTCCCAATTCACCGAGCACACGCGAATAGAACTTCGCAAACGCACTCCCAAATGTCTCGCCCGGACGGTACGAACTTCGCAGCCATTCTGATGCTTCACCATCTCCGAGCAGCGCCGCAGCCTGTTCCACGACCGGCAGAATTTCGTCCCCGAACCGTATGCCCC
>Ga0075021_10000391_pt1 | contig 23513 bp, 21 predicted proteins | sample ColStrG_CSR_2012_FD_72749 | JGI IMG/M metagenome (GOLD analysis project Ga0075021, IMG submission 72749) | Freshwater sediment microbial communities in response to fracking from Pennsylvania, USA - Cold Stream Run_MetaG_CSR_2012 | ecosystem: Environmental > Aquatic > Freshwater > Creek >...
TCCCACCTCGGTACGCTTCGATCCGCAGAATCCGGGGAATTCCATTGTGGTTTCGGAGCGATGGATGGGGCTGAGACAGTAAACCAGTCGTCAGTCTTCAGGCGTCAGGCGTCAGCAAAATCCCACAGAAGGGTCAGCCTTGAATTCCCATGCACTGCGTCATCCTGAGGGGCCTTCAGGCCTCGAAGAGCCTGCCGTGAGCGAAGTCGAAGGGATCTGGCGTGTACCGGTTCGAAACTCTGACCAGGCAAGGCGGTGATGCACGCCAGATCCCTCGCAAGCTCGGGATGACGCCATTGGTATAACAATCCCACCCCCCCATTTTTTTGACTTCGGGGCGCGGGGAAACTAAGATCGGCGCTCGGGGGCCCCGCCTAACTTGATCGGCCGAACCATCTCTCACTACCGCGTTCTGGAGCAACTCGGCGGCGGCGGCATGGGCGTGGTGTACAAAGCCCAGGACACCAAGCTTGGCCGTTTTGTAGCTCTGAAATTCCTTCCGGAAGAATTCGCCCGCGATCCCCAGGCAATCGAGCGTTTCCAGCGTGAGGCCCGCGCTGCCTCCGCGCTGAACCACCCGCACATCTGCACCATCTACGAAATTGATACTCACGACGGCGTCCCCTTCATTGCCATGGAGCTGCTGGAAGGGGAAACGCTCAAGCACCGGATCGAGGGGCGTCCCCTGAAAGTCGACCAGTTGCTGGAGATCGGCATTCAGATTTCGGACGGCCTGGACGCGGCGCATTCCAGCGGGATCGTGCACCGCGACATCAAGCCGGCGAACATCTTCATCACCCAGCGGGGGCAGGCCAAGATCCTGGATTTCGGACTGGCGAAACTCACCCCGCAAAACCGCCATCCCGACGAAGCGACCGCCGCAACCGGAATGGGTTCGGACTACCAGCTTACCAATCCCGGCACGGCCATGGGAACTGTGGCCTACATGTCGCCGGAACAGGCGCGAGGCGAGACCCTGGACCACCGCACCGACCTGTTTTCGTTCGGAGTGGTGCTGTATGAGATGGCCACCGGCCGTCAGCCTTTTTCGGGAACCACGTCGGCGGTAATTTTTGAAGCGATCCTGAACAAGGTACCACCGTCACCGGCGCAGCTGAACCCGGGATTACCGGCCCAGTTGGAGCCCATCCTCAACAAGACTTTGGAGAAGGACCGCGATCTGCGCTGCCAGAGCGCGGCCGAGCTTCGTGCTGATCTCAAACGGCTGAAACGCGACACGGATTCGGCCCGCGCAGGAACCAGCGCCGCATCCCAGCCACTCATTGCAGTCAAACCTCACGACGCGGCGCCAGAGCGGCGATCGCATAAATTGACCGCAGCCCTGGTTGGCCTCGCGTTGCTGCTGGGCGCGGGAGCTGGATTGCTTGCCGGAAAGCCGTTTTGGCGGGCCGCGCTCCCGAATCCTCGATATCACGAGATCACATTCCGGCGCGGCGACATCCGCTCGGCGCGGTTTGCGTCCGACGGGCAGACCATCCTGTACAGCGCGGCGTGGCAGGGCGATCCGGTCGAGATCTTTAGCGCGCGTCCGGGCGCTGCCGAATCGCGGTCTCTTGGACTGGAGCATACCCAGTTGCTGGCGGTTTCACCTATGGGCGAAATGGCGGTTGCCCTCAACAGCCATCGCACCGGCACCTGGGTAAACGTGGGGACGCTGGCCAGCGCGCCCCTGGCTGGTGGCGCGCCCCGCGAAGTACTGGAAAATGTGCAATGGGCGGATTGGTCGCCGGACGGCAGCAACCTGGCCGTGGTGCGCGACGTGGGCGGCCGTAACCGCCTGGAATATCCCATCGGCAAAGTGCTTTACGAAACCGGAGGCTGGATCAGCCACCCGCGGATTTCGCCCAAGGGCGACAAGGTGGCTTTCCTCGACCACCCGCTTCAGGGAGATGACAGTGGCTCGGTTGCCATCGTTGACCTCACGGGAAACAAGAAGAAAATTTCCGGAGACTGGTACAGCTGTCAAGGCCTGGCCTGGTCCGCGGACGGGAGTGAGGTCTGGTTCACCGCAACCGAAACCGGTCTGGATCGCGATTTGTCGGCTGTCGACATGGCAGGACAGAAGCGGCTGGTGGCGCGGATGCCGGGCACGCTCATGCTTTTCGACATCTTCCACGATGGGCGCATTCTGCTGGGACGGGCCAGCTGGCGTAGGGAACTGATGGGCACAGTGGCCGATGGCAGCAAGGACCGCGACCTCTCGTGGCTCGACTACTCGTATCCTGCAGATCTCTCCAACGATGGCAAGACCGTCTTGTTTGACGAGGAAGGTGTGGGCGGCGGAGCCCGGTACGGCAAGACGCAGGAACTCACTTACTCTGTCTACGTCCGCAGCACGGATGGTTCTGCCGCAGTACGCTTGGGAGAGGGATCAGCCGAGGCGCTCTCGCCCGACCTGAAATGGGTGATTGCACAGATTCCAGGGTCGCCGGCGCAATTCCGTCTGCTGCCTACCAAAGCAGGGGAAGCCCAGCCGCTGACCAACGACGCCATCAATCACAACGGCGCCCGCTGGATGCCGGATGGCAAGAAGTTTGTGTTTTCGGGGAATGAGCCGGGCCGCGGTGGACGACTCTACGTGCAGGATGTCGGTGGTGGGCAGCCCCTGGCGATCGCTCCCGAAGGCGTGAACGGAACTGCCTTCGCAGTTTCGCCCGACGGCCAGACCGTGGCCGCCATCGGACCCGATCTGAAAGGATATGTCTACCCTGCATCAGGAAAGGGAGACCCTCGGCTGATTCCAGGACTCGAGTCGGGCGATCTGCCGACTAGCTGGAGCCAGGACGGCCATGCCCTTTTCGTCTATCAGACCGGAGAAGTTCCCGCCAAAGTTTACCGCGTGGATCTGGCGGCAGGGAAAAGGACCCTGTGGAAGCAGCTCGTTCCCGGAGATCCGGCCGGCGTCGCCACGATCGGCCCCATCCTCGTGACTCCCGATGGAAAATCGTTCGTTTACGGCTTCCACCGGACTCTGGCCGACCTGTATCTGGTGGAAGGACTGAACTGATGATTGCAGGGGCCTGCTGGCTGCAAGCTTCTAGCTTCTAGCTCCTGGCTTCTGGCCTCTGGCTTCTACCAGAAGCCGAAAAGCGATCCCACACATTGTCATCCCAAGCGCCGTCCGAGCCGCGCTTGCGCGGTGAGGGCAAGCGGAGGGATCAGGGTTTGTGCGCGCCCGGGCGGCGGCGTTGTCCCAGCAAGAACCCAGGTCCCTCGACAATCTTACTTCGCGCTCCGGGCAAAGATAAAGATTGCTGGGGATGACAGCTCTTACACATGACAGCTCTGCCAGATATCAGGACGGGCACTGAGCACTAGCCAGAAGCTAGTAGCTAGTAGCCAGTAGCTCGAAGCGTCATTCACGCAAACAAAAAAGCCCGGCGAGCCGGGCTTCCCTTTGACACATCCCTGCACTTACGGTGCGATGCGGTCGGTCAGCGTGTCATTGTGATAGCTCGAATGTTCACGCAGTGCGAGCCATCCACCGCCGGGTTTGAAGGTATCCGCGACGGCGGTTTTTTCGCCGGTGGCAAAGTCCTGCCATGAGTTGTAGCGGACAACGGTGAGGAACTGCCAGGGTCCGCCTTCCACATGCTGCATCAGGACATTTCCCGACGCGGTGTCTCCGGGAGCGCTCTGGCCAACCGATTTTTCCAGCATCTCGCGATGCCCGGGAGCGGCGCGATAGACGGAGATCACATACACCGACCCCGCCGATTTCGCAGCTGAACCTTCGTCGATCCCCATAGCCTTGCTGAACTCAGCCCACGATGGGCCATTGACAAAGCTATCGGTGTGCCAGGAATACAGATCACGCACGGCAGGAGAGACTGCGGTGCCGGCGGCGTCCACGGTGGTCTTGGTTCCAAGATGCGCGATGACAGCATAGTCCCAATCTTCGCCGTCCTGATGACGCAGGACGATGCGATGAGATGACATGGGCTCATTGGGATTCGCCGTCTTCAGATAGTCGGCCAGCTCGGCACCTTTGCCGAGCGCAGCCTTAGCGAAGTGGACATGGTAAAGGTCGGTGCGCGCAGTCTGAGCCAAGGCAAATGAACCGAACAGAACTATCGCGAGCAGCAGCCTACAAGTGCTTTTCAATGGTTCCTCCAGATTTCTTGTAATCAGGTAGTTGTCGTTAGGAACAGGTACAGAGTGTGGCCGGTGGGACGGGCGAATTATAACAGCCTTGCAAGGTCTTGTTGTGGTGATTCGGAACTCAGGCAGTGCGGCAGGTGTTGAACCAGCCTGCTTTTCCCCCGTTCGTCCGTGGTCCTCCGGGAGGTTTTCATTGGTCTTCGGTGACGTTTTCAGAGGGGCCAGGGATTGGTACCTTGCAGGCCAGCCGGGAAGAGAAAGGCCCGGCCCGATCCGACTATGGCAAATACCTCAAAATCGTCGTCCAAACCGTCGTCCAAACTCAAGATTCTCTATGGAGAAGGTGACCCGGAAGTCCTTGCTGTACAGGCGCTTACTATCGAAGGCGCGGGGCACCATGTGACCCAGGCCGAGGGCCGTCAGCAGGTGCAGGAAGCCCTGAAAACAGACGCATTTGACCTGGTAGTCCTGGGCCCGACACTGACCAAGAATGACCGGCACCATCTGCCGTACATGGTCAAGAAGGCGCACCAGGGAACACGCGTGCTGGTAATGCACACGGACGGAGAAGGGCATCCCTCGGTAGACGCGACCTTGGAAACGGGTCGAAGCATTGCCGCCCTGCTGGAAAAGATCGCCGCGCTGTACGAACAGGAAGCACTGGTCAAGAGCTAGCAGCTAGGCTAGCGGCACGCGCGGTCGGAAGACTCGCTGGCTTCCGGAAGAGTATCCCCAATTTGGAGAGTTCAAAGAAGAGGCGGCCGGCAGGCCGCCTTTCCCGTTGCGGATTCAGGGTAGTACACCACTCGATAAGACTTCGAACAGTAAACAGGTGGGAAAGCAGAAGAGATATCCAGTCGTTCTTGTCCCGCACTAATCGCCATTTTGAGTGAAAAGTGGAATCTCGCGGAACCGGCCTTGCCGACGCATGATTCGCGACAAGAGCCGCATCTCGTTCGGTACGAATCACCCGCGTTAACCCGTGGAACAAAACATCACGCTCGGGGCCCTCATCAAGAGCAATTCCACTGTTCCAAAAGAAAAAGTGGAGCGGCGACACCGAATGGCAGCAAGACGTCACGCTAGCAAACCCGCCACAGCCTGGATCGCGACGCCCACGTAGGGGCGGGCGCCCCCGCCCGCCCAGCGGAGCGCAGCTCAAGGATGTGGTTGACCTGAGGGCTATTGCGATCTGTGCGCCCGAGCCTAAAAGGTGCCGCCGAGTTACGCTCGACTGATGGGTGGACGGGGCGTCGGCATCCTCCGGACGGGCGGGGACGCCCGTCTCTCCATCGAGTGCGAGTGATGGAGAGACGGGCGTCCCGCCCGTCCCAGCTGCCGAATGAGTCACCCGCTTCGTTCGTCTTTGGATAGCGAATCACAGCCAGCAAGAATCACCGATATAACCCGTGGAACAAACCGGTTCTGCCTGGCCCTTCATCCAAAACAAAACCGCCGCCTTCAGAACAAAAGTGGAGCGGCAACGTTAAAATAGCCTACCTATGAACAGTCCGACGCCGAATCCCGAACACCGGGAAAAGAAGATCTACGTTACCCTGAGTGGATTGCCGCTCTCGTTTCATCTGGAGTGGCCTTTTCACAAATCCACATCGGGTGCAGATTTCTCAGTACTGCACGCGGATATCGCCCTGGAGACCTCGGAGGGGTTGCATGCGCCGGTCTCGGTGAATCTATCCGCGACCGTTCGCGAAGTGTTGCCCTCGCTCGAACCGAAAGATATCGAGGCGCCAGTCATCAATGCCTTGCGCAAGGAAGTCGATCGCAGGCAGATTGAATTCCTGAAGTCCGGAAAGCGAGTGCCGGTACAATTCTCCAGCCGCTATTACGATTTCAAGCGCAACAAGTGGGTATTTGGAAAAGCGACGGACGAGGGCATCGCGCTGCTCATTGCGCGTAAGGTCTATTGGCAAACCAAGGTCGCGGGGGGACCGGTCTGGGTAGGCGATCCGACTGAGGCATTGTTCGTCGAGACCTCGACCCAGCACATGCTGGAGGCGGCACAAAAACTTCGAAACCAGGAATTGCTCACACTCGAAGGCGAGTGGGCTTCGGCCAATGCGTCGCTGATCGCCCAAGCCGAGAAATTTGAAGCCGACATGCGCGCCGCCGTCGCGGAGCTGGAGCAGAAGCACGCGTTCGAAAGAGGATAGGTTTCCAGTTTCCGGTTTCCGGCTCGGATTTTAGAAACTAGAAACCGGAAACCAGAGTCTCTTCACTGCTGCTTGCTCAGAGTGCCGTTTATCTGGACTCCGGGATCATTCTGCACCACGTACGCGTCAGTGCCGGAGATGAGGTAAAACACCAGATTGTTGGAGAGACCACTGAGCGAGCCCCCGGCCCGCCCATTGCTCGTGACGGCATACGTTCCAGAGATGAGTACCGGAACGCTGATCACACCCCCGGCGTTGACGAATGCATTCAACGTCAACTTTCCGGAACCGTCCCACTGCAGAGTGCCCACCCGGTCCTTCGCGGCGGAATCGAATCCGTCCATGACCAGCGCATATTGGCCGTTCATTGTGGAATTGGAAAATGATGACGTGGTCTGCAGGTCCAGTGTGCCATCCTGAACGGTGTTGGGGTCATTGACCAGGAAGAATCCACGCGAAGGGCTGACCATCCAGACCACCAGGTTGCCGTTGGAAGTGGTACCGAGGCTAACCAATGCGCGACTGCCGACCTCGGTATAGGTTCCGGTAAAACTCAGGTTAGTGGCAATGACGTTGCCATCCTGCACCGAATCGAGCGCGCCGGCCGTGATGCTGCCCGCGCTGGCACTGAAGCGGCCCGCGGCGTTCACGCCGCCCGTAAAATTAAAGGTATCGCCACGACTGGCGAAGGCATAGCTGCCGGAAAGCGTGGGCGTGCCGTTCTGTTTCTCAGCCCGCGCCGATCCGATCGCCCCGGCATTGGATGGCAGAAAACGTATGTTGTTGGCGTCCACGATGTAGTAGATGAAGGTGGAGGTCGCAGGCGAGCTGTCGGTAAAACTTCCTGTGCCGCGCCCGGTGGTTGAGTCCGGGCCGTTGAATACACCAGTAAAGGTCAAGGAAGTCAGGACCCCGCCGCTGTTCACATCCTGGTTGCCATTGCTGACCGCGCCTCCCGCCTGCGTGAAGGCCCCGACTCTGGACACCGATTGGGTCGCTGTCAGATCATGCTCCTTGAAGACGAACGTGCCGGCGGGTGCGGCGGCAATCGTTGTGGTGTCCTGCTTCTCAGCCAGTCCGCCTCCGTTGAGAAAGGTATCTCCCTCTATCAGATAGACCTTGGAGGCGCCGACCACGGTCACCGCCAGATGGATCGTCCCCAGCGCGGAGTTGAGGGTCAGGCTGCCGGTGCCGTCGTTGCTGATCGCATAGGTGCCAGTGCTGACAGTGGTGAGCACGGCGCTGCCTTCGGAAATATCGTCTGTGGAACCAGTGATCACTCCGCTGCCATTGGCGGCAAACACTCCGGCCTCGCGATAAGGCACCCCGCTGGTGCTGGCGGTGAAGTCAAAGCCTTCAATCTGATAGACGTATTGCCCGCTAAGACTGGCATTGGAGAAGGTTCCAGTCGGAATGAAAGCGGTGACGGCACCATTATTCGACCCACAGCCGATGCAGACCAAAAGCAAAGCCAGGCCCAACACACACAGAATTTTCATAACAAATGCGCAGGGTGACTGCCACTCCTTTTAATAAATCGGTCAAGGACGATCATCAAGAAAGACGGATGCTTCCACCACTAACCCGGTCCGGCAAAAAAAGTTGCCTCAGTTTAGATGCAGGGATGAGGTCACGAGAAATCAAGATGTGGCGGAGTCTATCCTTCGGTAACCTCGGTACTCGGGGCAGGAAGCGAAGCGGTCTTTCTCTGCCCAGCGCGTCGCACTACCCACACCACCAGGCGATAGCCCAGCAGCAGGGAGAGTATGAAGGCATACTGCGCCGGTTTAGTGATGTCGGCTTTGACCAGCCACCAGTAATGTATTACCCCGGCGATGGCGCTCACGTAGATAAGCCGGTGCACCGCCTGCCAGCGCTTGCCGCCGAGGCGACGAATCCAGCCCGTCGTCGAGGTGAGCGCCAGTGGAATCAGGAGCACGAACCCGGTGAAGCCAACAGTAATGAAGCGGCGTTTGCTGACATCGATCCGTATGGCATGCAGGTCAAAGAACTTATCCAGCCAGATGTAGGTCAGAAAGTGCAACGTCGCGTAGAAAAAAGCGAACAGACCAAACATACGGCGATAGCGGATCAGCCATAGCTGACCAGTCAGCTTGCGTAGGGGAGTAATCGAGAGCGTTACCAGCAGGAAGATCAGAATCCAGTCGCCGGTCGAGTGCGTGATCACCTCGATGGGATTGGCGCCTAGACGACCCATGTACGCCTTCCAGCCCAGGCGCGCCAGCGGCCCCAGGCAGGCCAGGAACACAACGGGTTTGAACCAGCGGACCATATTCTTTTTTTTACGCCTCACCGCTCGAGGGCATCTTGTCCTCGCTTCTTTATTGTCCGGTAAAGCAGGTCCCCGTTCGACTCCCCCTCGCTTGCACTCGGGGTTCGCTCAGGGCAAGCTCTCCACTACGCTCGCTTGCGCTTCGCTCCGGTCGGGATGACAAGACTTTTTGTTGAAACTACTCTAGAAATTTTTCTTCAAATCCATCCCCGAATACAGCGACGCGACCTGATCGTAACCGTTGAACATCAACGTGGGGCGTTTTCGAAATTCGCCCAATCTGCGTTCCGTGGCCTGACTCCATCGCGGATGATCCACGTTCGGATTCACGTTGGAGTAGAAGCCGTATTCATTGGGCGCGGAGCGATGCCAGGTGTTGTCCGGCTGGCTGTCGGTGAAGTGCACCCGGACAATGGCCTTGATGCTCTTGAAGCCATACTTCCACGGCAGCACCAGGCGCAGGGGCGCGCCGTCCTGGTTGGGAAGCACTTCTCCGTACATGCCGAAGCAGAGCAGCGCCAGCGGATGCATGGCTTCATCCATCCGCAAGCCCTCGACGTAAGGCCAGTCCAGCACCCGGCCGCGCTGTCCCGGCATCTGGGTGACATCAAAAAGGGTGGTGAACTCGACGAACTTCGCTTTGGGCAAGGGATCCGCGCGCTTGATCAATTCGCTGAGTGAAAATCCTACCCATGGCACCACGATCGACCATCCTTCCACGCAGCGATGGCGATAGATGCGCTCTTCGGGAGCAGCCATCTTGATGATCGTGTCTACATCAAGCACCTGCTTCTTCTTTACCTGGCCGTCGATGGTCACCGTCCAGGGACGAGTCCTGAAGTTCTTGGCCAGACCGGCTGGCTCGTACTTGTCGGTGGAAAATTCGTAGTAGTTGTTGTAGTTGGTCACGTCCTTGTAGGGCGTGATTTGTTCGTTGGTGGAAAATGGGCTTTTCTGCAAGCCGTCAATCTTGGCGTTGGCCTGCACCACTGCAGATGGAGAAGCCGCCTCGCGCAAACCCACACCGGCCGCCACCGCCGCGCCAACCATCGCCGTTCCCGCGAGGAACTTTCGCCGGTTCAGATAGAAACTTTTCGGGGTGATCTCGGAGGAAGCAATATCGGGTGCTTTCTTGATCAGCATGCAAGGAGGTCCTCTGCCGGATGTACGCAGCGTCCGCAACGCTGGATTCAACCACGGCTCGCTTCTATTCTCTGCCAGATAGGACGCATTTGGGGCCGAAAAGTTGCATCCCTGGTCGGAGGACAACAAACCAAAGGCCACTGATTCGAGAGTACTTATTCCCCGAGTGGTGGCGACAAATCTTTACGTGGCAGCTGCCAGCGTCTGACAGACGCGCTCAATCTCCTCGCGCTGGGCAGCCGTCAACGCGAGAAACTCAAAGCCGTGGCGCAACCCGTCCCGATATCGCACCAGTGCGCGGAATTTGATGGGATAGGCCGTCATGGGCAGTGCGAGTTCCATGGCAACCACTTCTCCGGCTACGAGTTCACCCGTCAAGGTGGCGCCGATGCCATCCGCTCCCAGTTCATTCGAACGCCCCCAGAGGGACACGCGCTCGCCTCCACGAAAAACATGAATGGAAAGGCGAACGTCGAGCGGATAACGGGGAAAGCGGCGGGGCGATTTGGGAGCGCTGTTGTCGTCGGGCACGGTTCCTCGGACTGTGGTCTCTTGCCAGTGCGGTTCAGATTGCGGGTCTTTAGTTTCCATGCAACGGGTATCCGGCCTCGAGCGGCAGCTTGCCTTCGACACGCAACACGGTAATGCCTCCGGTAATCGAGTACACATCCACCAGCCCCACAGCTCCGGGCGTGGATTCGACAGCCTCAAGCAGGGCCTTTTCGGAATCCACGACAACGATGGCGGGATGATTTGTGCGTCCGTGGTTGGCGGCAACGATCAGGGCTCTGACCTCGTCCTTCGACATGCCATAGACTTTTTCCAGCACCAGCTTCATTTCCGGAGAGTCCGGACTGCGGCTGAAAAAAGTGATCGGACCGCCCTTGGGCCAGCGATTGGTCTGACCTTTGCAGATCTTTATCAAGTCGGGCATGCTGAGCTCGGTCACGTTATTGGTCTTGTTGGAAACCAATGCCAGGTCCTTGGCTGCGGCTCCTGCGCTCCAAGAGGCGACCATCAACAACAGGCCTAGTGCACGTCGGCAAAACACAGCATTCTCCTGCGACAGAAATTCCTGCCCATCGATTATCCCTGAAGATCGATTGTCCCTGATGGACGAGAGATGCTCAATGCCAACCATGGACGGGTTACCAGCAGAGGCAATACGAGGAACGCTGTCGTATCATCTGTTGCATGGCTGCCATGCCCGAGCCGTCTCTGATCCTGAGTTTCGAAGAAGCACGGCACACGGTGGAAGCCCACGCCGCGCACCTGCATCCACGCGGGAAGGAACTGGTGGAGCTTCTCGAGGGTGCCGGGCAGATTCTGGCCGAACCCGTATTCGCGGACCGCAATTTCCCGCCTTTCTCCCGAGCCATGCGCGACGGGTATGCCGTCAGGGCTGCTGACCTCGCCGCGCTTCCGGCGACGCTCGAAATAATCGGCGAAATTAAAGCCGGCGCCGCGAAAAACGATATTCCGGTTCTGCAGCCGGGCCAGTCGGCTGCCATTATGACCGGCGCGCCGGCGCCACTGGGCGCGGATGCCGTCGTCATGGTGGAACACACCTCGCGCCAGGGCGACCGCGTGCAGGTCATGAAAGGAGTGGCCGCCGGAGACAATATCGTTGCCGCCGGCCTGGAGGCAAAGCGCGGCGAGCGATTGCTGTCCCCGGGACTGCGGCTCGACTTTGCCGCCATTGCCGTGGCCGCCTCCGCCGGAAGAAGCCGTCTGCTGGTCTACCGGAAACCTCAAGTCGCGGTGCTGGCCACCGGTGACGAGATCGTGGACCTTGACGTTCCGCCCGCGGCCCACCAGATCCGCAATTCGAACAGCTATTCGCTGGCCGTGCAGGTGCAGGCGGCGGGTGGAGAGCCGCTGTTGCTGCCCATCGCCCCCGACGAACCGGTACGCCTGCGTGAACTCATAGCCGACGGTTTCGAGTCCGATCTGCTGCTGCTCGCGGGCGGGGTGTCGATGGGCAAATACGACCTGGTGGAGCAGGTCCTGGCTGAATTCCAGGCAGAATTTCTCTTCACCGCAGTGCAAATCCAGCCAGGAAAACCAGCAGTATTCGGCCGCGCCCCATGTGGTCGCGGGCGACTCGCCCGCGAGGAAGTGGCATCTCCGGCAAGCCTAGTCTATTTCTTTGGTCTCCCGGGAAATCCCGTCTCCACCATGGTGACTTTCGAACTCTTCGCCCGCCCGGTCATCGAAGCTCTGGCCGGCATGACTCCGCGCAAGCTGGCCTTCCTGAACGCTCGCCTTAAAACTGAGATAAAAACAAAGACCGGCCTGAAGCGGTTTCTGCCGGGCGTTCTGTCCGGAGAGTTCGAGCGCACGGAAGTCGAACTGGCACACTGGCAGGGGTCAGGGGACGTGGCGGCCATGGCCAAAGCAAACTGTTACATCGTGATTCCGACGGATCGCGAGCAGATCGCAGCAGGGGAGTGGGTGCCAGTCCTGATGCGGTAGAGTGCTGGTGTGGCGCGGACCTGCCCTGAGCGAAGTCGAAGGGCCCTCGCCCGCGAAAAGCCAGTGTCAAGGTCAAAATCAAAGTCAAAGTCAAAGGCCGCGGGCGAGGGCGCCCGCGCCACACAAAACTCTCCCCATGTAAGATAGCCTTTCCCGATGCCGACGAAGCTCTCCCACTACGACAAATCAGGCCGCGCCAAAATGGTGGACGTTTCCACCAAAAGCCTCACCAAACGAGAAGCTCGCGCTAGCGCCTTCGTCGCTCTGAAGCCTGCCGTGCTCAAGGCTCTGCCAAAAAACCCCAAGGGCGATCCGCTGGAGGTGGCCCGCCTGGCTGGCATTATGGCGGCCAAGCACACCTCCGATCTGATCCCGATGTGCCATCCCCTGCCGCTTTCCTACGTTGATGTGACCATGCGGCTGTGCGAAAATGGCGTCGCTATTAGCTCAAAAGTTATCACCACGGCGGTTACCGGAGTGGAAATGGAAGCCCTGGTCGCAACCAGCATCGCCGCGCTGACCGTGTACGATATGTGTAAAGCGCTGGACAAGGGAATCGAAATCCGGGAGATCGTGCTCGATCGCAAGTCCGGAGGCAAGAGCGGCGACTACTCCCGAGTCCGCAAAAAGACCTAGCCTGCCATGCCGAATAATGTCAAAGTCCTGCTGGTCGACGACAATCCCATGGTCCTGGGAATGCTGCAGGGAGCGCTGACTGCGCTGGCCAGCGTGACCACTTCCAACGACTCCGCCGACGCGTTGCTCAAAGCCGTCGACGATCCACCCGATCTGCTGGTCAGCGATTACCGCATGCCCGGCATGGATGGGCAGCAACTGGTCGAGAAACTCAAGAGCCGCCCCAAGACCGCCGGGATTTCCGTGATTCTGCTGGCCAGCAAGGCGGACATCACCGAAAGATTTTCCAACCAGGAGCCGGTTGACGACTTCGTTGAAAAGCCATTTTTTCTGAAGGAAGCCACGCAGCGCATCAAGCGCGTGATTGACAAGATTGCATTGGAAAAAATGGCCAAGACCGCACCCTCGGACGGTGTGGTCCGCGGCAGCCTGTCACAGATGAACGTAATCGATCTGGTGCAATCGCTGGAGATGGGACGCAAGAGTTGCGCCCTGACTCTTACCCTCGACAGTGACAAGTGTGAAATGTACTTCAAGGAAGGCCAGGTGACGCACGCGGTTTACGGTTCGCTCACCGGCGATCCGGCCGTCTTCAAAGTGCTGGGTTGGACCGGCGGCAACTTCCAGATCAACTTTGAAGGCAAGACCGGCAAGCAAACTACCACGCTGAACACCCAGGGCCTGCTGATGGAAGGCCTGCGCATGCTCGACGAAACCAAGCGCGATGACGACAGCTCAGAGGAAGAAGAGGAAGATGTCCTCCTCGACTCCTGAGGCTTTCACCGCGGCCGTCCTCACCGTGAGTGACTCTTCATCGCGCGGCGAGCGCACCGACCTTTCGGGGCCGGCGGTTGCGAAAATTCTTCTGCAACGGAATTTTGCGGTAGTGGCGGCGGAGATCGTCGCCGACGACCAGTCCGCCATTCAACAGGCAATCCTCCAACTGGCGGGCAAGGCACGCCTGGTCGTCACCACCGGCGGAACCGGAATCGCCGAGCGCGACGTCACTCCCGAAGCCACTCGCGCCATCTGCGATCGCATCCTTGAAGGCGTGGCCGAGCGCATGCGCTTTGAAGGCTCGAAGAATACACCGCTGGCGGCGCTCAGCCGCGGCATCTGCGGAGTAAGAAAAAAGATCCTGATTCTGAATCTCCCGGGCAGCCCCCGCGGCGCCACCGAATCACTTGAAGCGGTAATTGATCTGCTGCCGCACGCCCTCGCATTGCTGAGCGGAGATACAAAGCACAAATAATTGTTCGTGTGGGGCGGGCGCCCCCGCCCACCGCCGTTGAAGTTGCTGTTGCTGGTTGCGTACAAAGTTCGTCGGCTGCTGACACTCCGAGGCCAAGTCAAAATCGGCGGGCGAGGGCGCCCGCCCCACACATTTGCTACTCTTGACGCCTTGAACACCATCAAGCACATCTTCACCCGCTACACCGCGTTCCTTTGGGGGCTGCTCAAGCCCCTGGGCGTCTGGGGTGTCTTTGTAATCGCCGCGCTCGACGGCGCCGCACTCGGTCTGCCTATGGACCCGATCGTCGCCGCCTACGTGTATCAGAACCGCTCCCGTTTCCTGCTGTATGTGCTCATGGCTTCGGTGGGATCAGCGCTGGGCAGCATCGTGATTTACGGCATCGGATACGTCGGCGGAGAAGAGTTGCTGCGCAAGCGCATTTCACCCGAACGCTTTGAGAAATTTCATCGGGCGTTCGAAAAACATCCGTTCTGGAGCCTGATGTTTCCCGCCATGCTGCCGCCGCCCACGCCCTTCAAGCTGTTCGCGCTCGCAGCTGCGGTCTCGGAGATGCAATTCAGTCACTTTCTACTGGCCATCTTCGCCGGACGCTTCGTGCGCTTCCTGGTGCTTTCTGTCCTCACCCTGATATTCGGTCCCCAGTTCGTCCACTTCTTCGGAACCGCCTTCCACGAACACTGGCGTTGGATATTGGCGGCCGTGGCAGTAGGGTTGTTGATCTGGCTGGTGGTAATCAGGCTGAAGAAAAGAAAAAGAATGTAGAAGCGAGGGTCCCGGAATCACCAGAGACCACTTGGGGACAGCCGCCCTCGGCTGTCCGGCGGAGCAACGCTCCGCTATTTCTGTTAGCGGTAAACCCCGTCGAGCTGCGCTCGACCGGACAGCCGAGGGCGCCTGTCCCCACGTGGTCTCTGGTTCTAGGCCGCCGCCGGATGATCGCCAAAAGCGTCCGACAAGGCACTCAGCACAACTGGCGCCGCAAAGAATGCAGCGGTAAACAGCAAATCCCCTTCCAGCGCGTTGCGGAAGAACGGCAGCGCCAGTTTGTAAGACGTCATCAGGCCACCGAAGTTCTTGGGATACATGTCATACGCCGCCCAGACTGCAAAGTTGCTGACCAAAAAGAAGGAGACCGAGCCGGCCAGGGCCGCTCCAATTACTGGCAGCGGTTTTGCATTCGCCCTCAGCCTCGTTCCCAGCCACAACATCGCCGCGTACCATGCCCAGGTCACGAAATGGTCCCAGACGAACGGGTAAGCGTAAACCACCTTGGTCAGAACGACGTCCGAGGCGGCGAGCAGGACGAAGGGCACCCACAGAAACCGGCGCGAGCCTCGGGCCCCGAAATAGAGCAGTGAGGCCGCCACGGGGGTAAACGTCCAGGGATGAGGAATAAAGCGAACCGCCACGGCAAGCAGCACAAACAAGTAGGCCAGCATGATCACCTCTGCAGCAATGATTGTTGCGCGCCCGGCGCACGCCGTCAACTGGTTAAGTGTGGCGCGGGCGCCTCGCCCGCGGCCTTTGACTTTGACCTTGATTTTGGCTTAGCTCAGCTTTTGGCTTTGCTCTTGGCCTTGCTCTTGGCCTTGCCTTTGACCTTGCCCTTCGACTTTGAACCGACCTTTCACGCGGGCGGGGGCGCCCGCGCCACACGAGCGATCAACGCCGGCGCGATCCAAAGCGCTCGCCCACAACATTGAGGTTGCGGTCGAGTTCGACGGCTGCGCCCAAAAGAGACCCACGCGTCTGGTCAGGGCTGTAGTAGCGGAGATCCCGGAAGCGAACCAGGTAATGAAACTCCGGAGTCTCCACCTGCTCGGTCTCGGTGATGGGATACTGCGCCCAGTCCAGATAGACCCGCCCCAGATAGCTCCGCTTCGCGGCCAGCGTGACCGGGGTCTCCTCGGGTTTCTGCCGGATTCGCATTCGACCTTGCGGGTCTACTTCCGGCGTCGAAGAATCAACCAGCATGGTGGCGTAGAAATTCTGGGTTTCAACCACGCCATCCCAAACAAACGGGTTCAGCCAGTTGGGATACGCAGACGCCCGGATGGGATCGTCCCCGTTGTAGACACGGGCTTCCAGGGCGTTGACGGCGCGGCGGTGTTCATAGTCCCGCACGCCCCACAGCGCGACAACCCCTAGAAGCGCCACCGTCGCGGCCAGGCGTCCCTGCGGCCCCTTACTTTTCACGCCGATCTCATCGTTGATAAGGGAAGAGAACGCCGGCACCACCAAGCCTCCGACTAGCAGGACAATCATCACCGGTTCCACGATGAACACGATGTCCCAGGAATACCACTTCTCCCAGAACGGCCAGAACGGGCGCACACCGTAGTTATTGGTGAAGTCAAGCAGGATGTGGGTAAGTCCGGCTAGATATGCCAACAGGAACAGCAAACCCCAGCGCGGCGGCAGGTTGGGGTCCTTCACTTTGCGCCCGCGCACGCGCCAGATCACATAGATCAGCGCAACCACCAGCGCCTGCACCAAAAACAGACCGAGGAAGGAATGCGTGAAGCCGCGATGATGGGCAAAACCAAACACCGGGCCTTTGAAATTGCCAAGAATGTCGATGTCGGGAGCTTCCGCGGCCAGAGTCATCGTGGCCGTGGCCAGTGCAGTCTTGCGATTGAATCCGGCGCGGCTCAGGCAGGCGCCAGTCAGGAAGTGAGTGATTGGTTCCAAAGCTAGAGTGTGTTGGATGCCACCGCAACGGCCAGGATTCATTGTAGCGCCGGCGTCCCGCCCGCCGCCGCGCAGGAAGGTACTCAGAGGCCGAAGGCATTTAGAGTGTCATCCCGAGCGCCGCTCCGAGCCGCGCTTGCGCGGCGAGGGCAAGAGAGGGACCTGGGTTCTAGCCTTCCGTACCGGCGCAGCCGGCAAAAACCCAGGTCCCTCGACAATACTTTCTTCGCGCGGAGCGCGAAGAAAGATTGCTCGGGATGACAGCTCTGTAAGAGTTCACGCACGGCTTAAGCCGTGCCCTCCCGGCGCGACAGCCAGCGACCCGGCGCTACGAACCCGGCACAAGCAGCGTCACCGCATCGGGCACGATGCTGATCTCCGCCGGCAGCGTACCCAGCAGCTCGCCGTCGGCTTCGACAAAGACGCGCTCAGCCGAGGCAGAATTGGCCAGCGGCCGGCTCTCCAGTTTTGCCCCGTGAACCAGTTCAATTCCACCGATCTGCCACTCTGCGCCCACCAGCCCCCGCACGATGTAACGCAGATATGCCAGCCGGCTGCGAGTGCGAAAGAGCACCAGGCGTAAATCGTCACGATCAAGGGACGCGCCCGGCGCAAGCTCGCGCAGCACTCCCCCGAAGTTGCGGATCCGGACTGCCAGCAGTTGGGAGACTTCCGTCTGCTTTTTCTTTCCAACCTCGGCGTGTCCAAGCTCGACCGCAAATTTCTCCATGGGATGAGTGAGCCACAGCCGGGTGGCCTTGGCGTAATACGCTGCCATACCCCAGTGGCCTTTCACCAGCGGATTCAGCTTGTAGAAAAGATGCGCATCCACTCCAATCCCGGCAGCCACGGTGAAGAATCGGGAGCCGGGATTCCCTTCAAAATCCACATATTCCACCCGGCCCACCGCGATGCGCCGGGGCTTGGCGCTCAAACTGGCGCGGGCGGCCGCAACCGCGGAGAGCGGCAAACCGAGATCGTGAGCCAGAGCATTTGCCGTGCCCATGGGAATGATGCCCAATGCGACGCTACTGCCAACCAGACCCTGCAGGACGTCGTGCACCGTACCATCGCCTCCGCAGGCAAAGACCGTGTCACAACCTGCGGCGATGGCACGATGCGCCTGCCCGGTTGCATCCGACTGGCCGCGCGTCGGCTCGATGGTGGCCTCAACGCCCGCCTGCCGCAGGACCGCCAATGCCCTCTCCACCAGCGCCAACCGTCGCGCACTTCGCCGGCCCGACAGCGGGTTGTACAGGAGAACAGCCTTGCGCATGGAAAATGAGGAATTGAAGACGGAAATTGGAAATCAGATGGATTGTACCGGAACCTGCCGCAAGCCTCCGGAACGCACGTTGCACCTTGCGGAGGTTTTCACTAAGCTATCCTTAGCTTAGGGGCTCTCGCAGGCACTCGCCAAAATTAGATCAATGCGGGGAGGTACATCCTCATGAAATTCTGCTGCTCCGTTCTGCTCACCCTCCTGTTATCCGGTACGGTCATCGCCCAGGATCACATGGATCACGCCCAGGCCAAACCGGCGACGCTGATGCCGGGACTGGGAGACTTGCATCATCCCGTATCCACAAGCAACCAGCAGGCGCAGCAATTTTTCGATCAGGGATTGCGTCTGATCTACGCCTTCAACCACGACGAGGCCGCCCGTTCCTTTCAGCGCGCCGCCGATCTTGACCCCAAGCTGGCCATCGCCTACTGGGGCGTCGCGGAAGCCGTAGGCCCGAATTACAACGATCCTGCCAGCGACGAGCGTTTCGCGGCGGCACACAACGCCATACAGAAAGCAGTCGATCTCTCGGCCAATGCTACGCCCGTCGAAAAGGCCTACATTCAGGCCATGGTGCTGCGTTTCCCCGCCGATCCCAAGGCCGATCGCCGGCAGGCAGCCGAGGCTTATCACGACGCTATGCGAGAAGTGGTGAAGAATTTTCCCGATGACCTGGATGCGGCCACGCTGTTCGCCGAGTCCGGTATGAACCTGCATCCTTGGGGCCTGTGGCACAAAGATGGGACCCCGGAAGCCGGCACCGAGGAAATCGTCGCCACGCTCGAGTCAGTGATCAAGCGTGACCCCAACCACATGGGCGCGGTTCACTACTACATTCACACCGTCGAAGCCTCCCGATCGCCGGAACGCGCGCTGGCCGCGGCCAACAAACTGGCTGCGATGGCCCCGGCAGCAGGACACCTGGTCCACATGCCCGCCCACATATATATCCGAACCGGCGACTACGCTGCCGCGGTGAAAACCAATCAGGAAGCGGCCGTCGCCGATCAGGCATACATCAAGGCCAGCGGCGCGCAGGGCATCTATCCGATGATGTATTACAGCCACAACCTGCACTTCATCGCTATGTGCTCGGCCATGAACGGGGACTATCCCGAAGCGAAAAAGGGGGCAAACATGCTGGCCGCTCACGTTGCGCCGTTCGTTAAAGACATGCCGCCCCTGGAAGGCTTCATGACCATTCCCATGGCGGTGGACGTTCGCTTCCACAAGTGGGATGACCTTCTCAAAATGCCGCAGCCCAACCCGGACATGAAGACCGCGACCGTGTTCTGGCACTTTGCCCGCGGCATGGCGCTGGCTGCCAAGGGCAAGCCCGACGAAGCGCAGGCCGACTACCAGGTTGTAGCCGACGCGGAAAATAACACGCCGGAAGACGTCGTCTTCGTCATGCCCGTGAACAACAAGACCAAAGATGTTTTGAAAATCGCCCGCGACGTGCTGGGGGCGAAAATTGCGTTGGCGAAGAAGGACAACGCCGCCGCAATTGCCCAGTTACAGGAAGCCGTCAACGTTCAGGACTCTCTCAAATACAACGAGCCCGAAGACTGGTTCTTCCCGGTGCGCGAATCTCTGGGCGCGGCGCTTCTGATGAGCGGCGATGCCGCCGGCGCAGAGAAAGCGTTCCGCGAAGACCTGGACCGCCATCCCCGCAACCCGCGTTCGCTGTTCGGCCTGGAACAGGCGTTGAAAGCGCAAAAGCGCGACTACGATGCCGGATTTGTCCAAAAGGAATTTGAAGCATCGTGGAAAGGCGGCAGCACACCATTGAAAGTGGACGACCTGGTGTAAGTGACTTGGTGTAAGTGTGGCGCGGGCGCCCTCGCCCGCGGCCTTTGACCTTGATTTGCTTTGACTCGACTCGCTTTTCGACTTCGAGTCATTCGTCATTTCTGATTCCCGGCCTCTCGCGGGCGCGGGCGCCCGCGCCATATCATTTCATTCTCTGCGAACGACGTACACGCAGTGCAGTAAACCCCTCCACACCACTTCTTTCCACAAGATCAACCCAGCCTTCTCCGCCACCCGGCGTGACGGAATATTCTCCGGCCGGATCAGCGCAATGAGCCGTTCCGCGCCCAGCCGGGAGAAGCCGTAATCACAGCAGGCTCGAGCCGCCTCCGGGGCATAGCCCTGACCCCACAGATCACGCCGCACGTGATATCCGATTTCGATTTCGTCCACCCCGTCCACGGTCTGCCGGGTCATGCCACAATCGCCGATTACCTCGCCGCTCGATTTCAGGACCATGGCCCAGAGCCCATGGCCGGCATCGGCGTAGCGCCGCCGGTTGCGTTCGACCCAGGCGGCAACTCCAGCCCGATCCAGAACCGCCGGATAGTGACGCATAGTTTCAGGATCGGAGAGCACGGCCGCCAGCGCGTCCACATCCTCGGGTACGAATTCCCGCAGCAGCAGCCGCTCAGTTTCGAGAATCAGCATTTGTAATGGCTCAATGTGGCAATCGAATCCTCCCGAATATAATCTCCTGGTCATGGCCAGCTCCGGAAAAAAGATCGAAGCGCTTCGGGAAAAAATCCGCCACCACGAATATCTATACTACGTGCTCGACGCCCCGGAAATTTCTGACGCGCAATTCGACCAGCTCATGAATGAGCTGAAGAAGCTCGAAGCCGATAATCCTGACCTGATTACACCCGATTCTCCCACCCAGCGCGTAGGCGGCAAACCGCGCGAAGGTTTCGTCAAGGCGCCCCACTCCTCGCCCATGCTTTCACTGGACAACACCTACAGCGAGGACGAGCTCCGCAACTGGGAGCGCCGCGTCCACGAGCTCAGCGGGCGCGAAGACATTGACTATGTTTGCGAGTTGAAGCTCGACGGCATGTCGCTGGCCTTGCACTACCAGGGCGGCAAGCTGGTTCGCGGCATCACTCGCGGCGACGGCACCATTGGCGAAGACGTTACCCTGAACGTCCGCACGGTGCGCTCTATTCCCCTTTCCATTCCTCTGGAAAAACTGAAGAAAGCCGGGATACCCGCCGACTTTGAAGTGCGCGGCGAGATGCTCATGCCGATCGCGGCGTTCAAGCGAATGAACGACGAGCGCGAAGAAAAAGGGCTCTCCGTTTTTGCTAATCCGCGCAACGCAACCGCGGGCACCGTGCGCCAGCTCGAGCCAGCGATCACCGCACAGCGCAGGCTCGACTACTTCGCCTACATGCTTTTGAAAGACGGGCGCACTTATTTCGATCGGCATTGGGAGACTCTGAATGCCCTCGACACAGCCGGATTCAAAGTCAACCGGTCCCGCAAGCTGGCCAAGACCTTCGACCAGATTTGGACCTTCATCCAGCAGGAAGAGCCCCGGCGCGAAACTCTGCCTTACGAAATCGACGGCATCGTGATCAAGGTGGATCGCACTCCATTGCAGGACGAATTGGGTTACACCGGCAAGGCTCCACGCTGGGCCATCGCCTACAAATACGCCGCGCGTTCGGGAATCACCAAAGTCGAAGACATCCTGGTGCAAGTGGGACGCACCGGAAAACTCACGCCAGTCGCGGCCTTGAAGCCGGTTCCCATCGGCGGCACCACAGTCAGCCGCGCCACCCTGCACAACATGGATGAGATCGAACGCCTGGGCGTGAAAATTGGCGACTGGGTGGAGGTCGAACGGGGCGGCGACGTGATCCCCAAAGTCACACGCGTGGTCGAGGATAAAGACCATCCCCGCGGCCACAAACTGTTTCACATGCCGGAGAGATGCCCGGTGTGCGGAGGCCACGTTGTACGCACCGAAGGCGAGGCTGATCACCGTTGCGTCAACGCCAACTGCCCCGCCAAGCTGCGCGAAACCATTCTGCATTTTGCCTCGCGCGGCGTGATGAATATCGACGGCCTGGGCGACGCGCTCGTAACCCAACTCACCGACCGTGGCTTGGTCAAGAATGTCGCCGACATCTATCGCCTGACGAAAGACGATCTCCTGAAACTCGAGCGCATGGGCGACAAATCTGCCCAGAACGTACTCGATGAAATTGAGGCTTCGAAGAAGCTGCCGCTGGAGCGAGTGATCTACGGACTCGGAATCCGTATGGTAGGCGAGCGCACGGCGCAATTCCTGGCTGAACATTTTGGTTCGATGGACGCGCTGATGAAAGCGGGAGAAGAAGAACTGCAGGAAGTGAACGAAGTGGGCCCGCGCATTGCCCAGAGCATCGTGGAATTTTTTCAGGAGCCGAAAAACCGCGCCCTGGTAAAGGATCTGCACGATCTGAAGCTGCGTTTGACTGGAGTAAAGAGGCAACGCGGCACCAAGCTCGCCGGAAAAACTTTCGTGCTGACGGGCACGCTGACTCATTTCACTCGCGACCAGGCGAAAAAGTTGATCGAAGACGCCGGCGGCCGGGTCTCAGGCTCGGTAAGCAAGAAGACCGACTATGTAGTGGCAGGAGACGACGCCGGCTCCAAGCTGGAGAAGGCAAAAGAACTCGGAGTGAAAGTTATTGACGAAAAAGAAATGCAGGAACTGATCTAGCCCGTGTAGCGCGGGCGCCCCCGCCCGCGGCTTTTGACCTTGACCTAGCCTCTGGCTTTGGCGTATGGCCTTTGATTTTGACGTTCGCTTTCTCTCCTGCCTCGACTTGGCTTCCAGCCTTTCGCGGGCGAGGGTGCCCGCGCCACACTTACAACCCCATTGCTCCCTTAATTCTGGCATATGTCGTCACCAGGTCTTCCGGCAGCAGCCTGGTCTCCCCGATTACCGACATGAAATTCGCGTCTGCCATCCAGCGTGGCAGGGCGTGCAGATGGATGTGCCCCGCCACCCCCGCCCCAGCCGCCTTGCCGATATTCATCCCCAGATTGATCCCATCAGGCGTGTATAGCTGGCGCAGAACGCGCTCCATGCGTTGCGCCAGATCCATCACCTCGTGAGCCGCTTCGACCGGCAGCTTCTGCAGCTCATCGACGTGGGTAAAGGGAACGATCATCACGTGTCCGGCGGTGTACGGAAAAGAGTTGAGCACGACGTAGCAGTCCTTGCCACGATAGACGATACGGGCCTTGACGTCATCCCCGGCTTTGGGCAGATCGCAGAAGATGCATCCCGAAGCTTTGGGGGCGCCGGCCACATAGGTGTAACGCCACGGGGTCCACAGGTAATCCATGGCAGGGGAGAGTAACAGATGTGGGAAGGCGCTTCTAGCTTCTAGCTGCTGGCTTCTGGCACCAGTTTTTGACGAAAGGGCGAGGTGGCTGGACGCCAGGAGCTAGAAGCCAGAAGCTGGTGTCCTTTTTGTCGTTTGACACTGTTCGGAACCGGTTGCTATAGTCGAAGAGTTCCCTTTGGACGCGGGTTTGCTTTTTAGAGACGTCCGACCGCTGGGATTGTCCAAGTCCGTCCGCCAGGGCGGGCTCAACACAACCTAAGACTCACGCCAGCCGTCCGCTAAACTG